>ERZ1034401.57-NODE-57-length-38798-cov-3.729345_pt1 | contig 38798 bp, 32 predicted proteins | sample MGYA00520601_ERZ1034401 | MGnify/ENA primary metagenome ERZ1034401 (study PRJEB33736, sample SAMEA104288476) | Azolla filiculoides | biome: Urban; feature: water surface; material: ditch water | place: Netherlands | collected 2014 ... | reverse complement strand
GCTACCGCGTCTTCGTCGAGGAAATGAAGGCCCAGATCAGCCCGGAAGGCGCACGCCGCGAGCGCGAAGTGGATGCCTGGGATGCGCTTTGCGACCATCTTCTGGTTCTGGACCGTTCGATCGAAGGCGATGCCGAGGACCAGATTGTCGGCACGTATCGGCTTTTGCGCCACGAGGTGGCACGTGCCCATGGTGGCTTCTACTCCGGCGCGGAGTTTGCCATCGGCGAATTGCTCGACCGCCATCCGGAAAAGCGTTTCATGGAGCTTGGCCGCTCCTGCGTCCTGCCTGAATATCGCACCAAGCGCACGGTTGAGCTTTTGTGGCAGGGTTGCTGGGCCTACGCATTGCAGCACCGGGTCGATGGCATGTTCGGCTGCGGTTCCTTCCCTGGCATACGCCCGGAAGAACACGCGCTGGCTTTGTCGTTCCTGTATCAGAATGCGGTCGCCAAGGGTGAATGGGCGGTCAGCGCCCGCCCCGAACTCTACCGCGAAATGGACCTGATGCCCTCAGAGGCGATCAATGCGCGGCGCGCACTGTCAGCCATGCCGCCCCTGATCAAGGGCTATCTGCGTCTGGGCGCCATGGTCAGCAATGGTGCGGTTGTCGATCATGCCTTCAACACAACGGACGTGCTGATCGTCCTGCCGATCGCCAGCATTTCCGACCGCTACGTCAATTATTATGGCGCGGATGCAGGCCGCTTTGCCAGCTAGCAGCCGCAGCCTTGCAGCGTCGATGATGTGTTGGTGGTAGCCTTTGGCTGCCTCTCGTCACGCAGTGCCGGCAAAACCTCCGGCGGGATAGGCAGATCGGCCAGTTGCCGCATGGATAGCCCGCTCAGATCGGGCTGGCCCAGCGGATCATGCCGCCAAGATTGGTTGGTCTGACGGTTGGCAGATATTATCGTTTTCCAGAAAAACTTGAACATCACTTCGCCTTTCTTGCGGGTTTTCAGGCCGTGAGATGCTTGGATCCTATCGTTTTCTTGCAATCCTGCTCATGCTTCAATTGAGATTTCGGCCGTTTCGCTATAGCTTTTCTATATGCGAAATCTCAATCAGGTTCATTTGAACGGTCTGCGCGCCGTGGAAGCCGTCAGTCGCCTGGGCTCGTTGCAATCGGCAGCCGACGAGCTAGGAGTGTCGGTTGGTGCCGTCAGCCAGCAGGTCATCAAGACGGAACAGCAGCTCGGGCGTCAGCTTTTCGAGCGTACGAACCGTGGCATGGTGGCAGCCGACACCGCATCCGATATCCTTGCCCGCCTTACGGAAGGGCTGAGGCACCTGTCGGGTGCCGTGGCGCTGGCGCAGCGCAGTGACGATCAGGTCCTGACGATTTCGGTTGCGCCGGTGTTTGCCGCCCGCTGGCTGGTGCACCGCATCAGTGCCTTTTCCGAGCGCTTCCCCGATGTCAGCCTGCGGATCGATGCCACCGATCGTTTGAAGGACCCGACCTTTTCCGATGTCGATCTGTGCATTCGCGTCGGGCGTGGCCATTGGCCCGGCTGCCGCTCAGAACTCATCCTACAGCAGCGGATCTTCCCGGTCTGCACACCAGCCATGGCTGAGGGACTGCAAACACCCGCCGACCTGATAAAACTGCCGAAGATCGTCGACGGTCGGGCAATGTTCACCTGGGATGTCTGGCTGTCGTCTGTCGGCCTTGCCGGTACTGAAATACAGGCCCGGCATGTCTATAGCGAAGCCTCGCTCTGCCTTGATGCGGCGATTGCCGGGCAGGGCGTAATGATGGCCTGGCAGACACTCGCCTCGCACCAGTTGCAGCATGGGCAACTGGTTGCGCCTTTCGGACCTCCGGTCAAAACCGGCTTTGGCCACTATTTTGTTGTGGCGGACACTGCGCGCCGCATCTGCAAGGTCGAAACCTTCAAGCGCTGGCTGCGCACCGAGCTCGAGGAAGACATGGAGCGGCTGGCAAAAGCCGCTCCTCTTCTGGCCTGATCAGGGATCAGGCGCTGGCATTGTAGGCGGCGATTGCCGCCATGTTGACGATATCGCTGTCCTTGGCGCCGATCTGGGCGATCTGTACTGATTTCTCCAGGCCGACCAGCAGAGGACCCATCACGGTGAGGCCGCCCAGCTCCTGCAGCATCTTGGTCGAGATCGCCGCAGAATGGATCGCCGGCATGACCAGGACATTCGCCGTGCCCGAGAGCCGGCAGAATGGATACTGCTCCATCCGGTGGCCGTTGAGTGCCACATCCGCGCCCATCTCGCCGTCGTATTCGAAGTCGACATGGCGATTGTCGAGGATCTTGACCGCCTCGCGCAACCGCTCCGAGCGCTCTCCGGTCGGATGGCCGAAGGTCGAATAGGCAAGCAGCGCCACGCGCGGTTCGAGACCGAGGCGGCGCGCGACGCCGGCCGCTTCTTCGGCAATGTCAGCCAGTTCCTCGGCCGTCGGCATGTCATGCACGGCAGTGTCGGCGACCAGGATGGTGCGGCCCCGCGCCAAGGCCAGGGAAACGCCGATAACCCTGTGGCCGGGTGCCGTATCGATGCAGCGGCGCACGTCTTCGAGCGCCGTCGAATAGTTGCGTGTCGTGCCCGTCACCATCGCATCGGCGTCGCCAAGGGCCACCATGCAGGCGGCGAAGTGATTGCGGTCCGTGTTGATCAGGCGCTGGGCATCACGGTGCAGATATCCCTTTCGCTGTAGGCGGGCATAGAGATACTCGGTATAGGCATCGACCCTTGTCGAGACGCGGGCATTGACCACCTCGATGCCCGGGCGATCCAGATCGATGCCGGCGCGTTCCGCTGTTGCCTTCAGCGGTTCGTCGCGGCCGAGCAGGATGGCGGTGCCGAGCCCCTGATTGGCAAAGGCGATGGCCGCGCGCATTACCTGCTCTTCCTCGCCCTCGGCAAAGACGACGCGTTTCGGATGACTGCGCACATGCTCGTAGATACGCTGGGTGGCCGCCGCGATCGGGTCGCGGCGGGCAGACAATTCATGCGCATAGGCGCCGAGATCGTCGATCTCTTTTCTTGCAACACCGGTCTCCATCGCAGCCTTGGCGACGGCCACCGGAATGGCGGAGATCAGTCGGGGGTCGAAGGGGACCGGAATGATGTATTGCGGTCCAAAACGCGGGCGCTGGCCCTGATAGGCGGCGGCCACATCGTCCGGCACGTCCTCGCGCGCCAGGTCGGCAAGCGCGCGCACGGCGGCAATTTTCATCGCATCGTTGATCTGGCTGGCGCGAACATCGAGCGCCCCGCGGAAGATGTAGGGAAAGCCGAGAACATTGTTCACCTGGTTCGGATAGTCCGACCGACCGGTTGCCATGATTGCATCGTCGCGGATTTCGGCGACCTCTTCCGGCGTGATTTCCGGATCGGGATTAGCCATGGCGAAGATAATCGGGTTCGGCGCCATCGAGGCGATCATGTCGGCCGAGAATGCGCCTTTCTGCGACAATCCGAGCACGACGTCGGCACCTTCCATCGCTTCCCTCAATGTCCGGCGATCGGTCCTGACCGCATGCGCCGATTTCCACTGGTTCATACCCTCGATGCGCCCCTGATAGATCACGCCCTTGGTGTCGCAGAGGATGATGTTGTCGCCGTTGAAGCCCATCGCCTTGATCAGTTCGATGCAGGCGATCGCGGCAGCCCCTGCGCCATTGCAGACTAGCTTGGTGGTCTTGAAGTCACGGCCGGTGAGTTCCAGTGCATTGATCAGGCCGGCGGCTGCGATGATCGCCGTGCCGTGTTGGTCGTCGTGGAAAACCGGGATGTCCATCAATTCGCGCAGCCGGCTTTCGATGATGAAGCAATCGGGCGCCTTGATGTCTTCGAGGTTGATGCCGCCGAACGATGGGCCGAGATAGCGCACGCAATTGATGAACTCGTCGACATTTTCCGTGTCGACCTCGAGATCGATACTGTCGACGTCGGCAAAGCGCTTGAACAGCACCGCCTTGCCCTCCATCACTGGCTTGGAAGCCAGTGCGCCTAGATTGCCGAGGCCGAGGATGGCGGTGCCGTTGGAAATGACCGCGACCATATTGCCGCGTGTGGTGTAGTCATAGGCCGTCGCTGGATCTGCGGCGATCGCCTTGACCGGCACGGCAACGCCGGGCGAATAGGCCAGAGACAGGTCGCGCTGCGTGGCCATGGCCTTTGTCGGCGTGATTTCCAGTTTGCCGGGGCGGCCCTGCGAGTGGAAGTCGAGCGCTTCCTGTTCGGTGACCGAGACGCGCGTGCGAACAGTTTTCTTGTCGATCGGCATGTTTCCCCTCAGCTTGTTGTGGGCAGCTTCGTTGTCGTCGGCCCATCATGTTGTTTTTCTGCAGCGCAGGTCGTTAGTGTTGCACGACTTTATCATCAAGAAAACATTGGCCAGTGACGATCCATTCATCCACCCACAACGAGATCCTGAACGTGGCAACGCTTGCCTCGGAGGAAAGCCGTGCATCCGCCACGCCGATGATGGAACAGTATATCGAGATCAAGGCCGCCAATCCGGGGAGCCTGCTCTTTTATCGAATGGGCGATTTCTACGAGTTGTTCTTTGAGGATGCCGTCGATGCCTCGCGCGCACTTGGCATAACGCTGACCAAGCGCGGCCAGCATCTCGGCCATGACATTCCCATGTGCGGCGTGCCGGTTCATGCAGCAGACGACTATTTGCAGAAGCTGATCGTCCTCGGTTTCCGGGTTGCCGTCTGTGAACAGATCGAGGATCCGGCCGAGGCCAAGAAGCGCGGTTCGAAATCCGTGGTCAAGCGTGACGTCGTGCGCCTCGTGACCCCCGGAACGCTGACCGAAGAAAAACTGCTGTCGCCGTTCGAATCCAATTACCTGATGGCGCTCGCCCGCATTCGCGGGGGCAGCGCGCCGCAACTGGCGCTCGCCTGGATCGATATCTCGACCGGCATCTTTCGCTTGGCGGAAACGACGGAGACGCGTCTTCTCGCGGACATTCTGCGTATCGAGCCCCGCGAACTGATCGTACCGGACACGTTGTTTCATGACGATGAGCTGAAACCCGCCTTCGACGTGCTCGGTCGAGTCGTCGTGCCGCAGCCCGGCGTATTGTTCGACAGCGCCAGCGCCGAGGGGCGGATCGCTCGTTATTTCGGCGTGGGCACGCTGGATGGCTTCGGCAGCTTTTCCCGCGCGGAGATTGCCGCCGCCGCGGCAGCCGTCGCCTATGTCGAAAAGACCCAGATTGCCGAGCGCCCGCCGCTCGGCCTGCCCGAGCGCCAGAACGCCGCCTCGACCCTGTTCATCGATCCGGCCACCCGCGCCAACCTCGAGCTGGTGAAAACCCTGTCGGGCGATCGCAACGGCTCGCTGCTGAAGGCCGTCGATCGCACGGTGACCGGCGGCGGCGCCCGTCTGCTCGCCGAACGCCTGATGTCGCCGCTGACCGATCCCCAGGCGATTGCCGCGCGGCAGGATTCGGTTGCCTTCCTGCTGAGCGAAAGCCAGTTGATTGACAGTCTGCGCGATGCGTTGAAGCGGGTGCCCGACATGCCCCGCGCCCTGTCGCGTCTGGCGCTGGACCGCGGAGGTCCGCGCGATCTGGGTGGTATCGTCAATGGTCTGACGGCATCGGCCGAAGTGGCAACCCTTCTGGCGCAGGCCCTTCTGCCGAAAGAGTTGACCGATGCAATGGCCGATCTTCAGGCCCTGCCGCAGGATCTCGGCCGCGGACTGTCGGAGTTGCTCGCCGATGAATTGCCGCTGCTGAAACGCGATGGCGGCTTTCTGCGCGAAGGCGCCGTGACCGAACTCGATGAGATCCGCGCCTTGCGCGACCAGTCGCGCCGGGTGATCGCCGGTCTGCAGCTGCAATATGCCGAGGAAACCGGTATCAAGTCGCTGAAGATCAAGCATAACAATGTGCTCGGCTATTTCATCGAGGTCACCGCCGGAAACGCAGGCCCGATGACCGACAATGATGAGGGGAAAGCCCGCTTCATCCATCGCCAGACCATGGCAAATGCCATGCGCTTCACAACGACGGAACTCGCCGATCTCGAAAGCCGCATCGCCAATGCCGCCGGCCAGGCGCTGGCGATCGAGCTGGAGGCTTTTGGTCGCATGGTCGCAGACGTGGTGGCCGCTGCCGAGCCGATCAAGGCTGCCGCCCGCGCGCTCGCCGTGATCGATGTCGCGGCCGGCCTCGCATCCTTGGCCGAGGAGCAGGGCTATTGCCGCCCGATCGTCGACGACAGCCGCATGTTCCAGATTACCGCCGGGCGCCATCCGGTCGTCGAGCAGGCACTGCGCCGCCAGGCGGCCAGTCCGTTCATCGCCAATGATTGCGATCTGTCGCCGGAAAAATCCGGCGGCAATGGCGCGATCTGGTTGCTCACCGGTCCCAATATGGGTGGTAAATCGACCTTCCTGCGACAGAACGCACTGATCGCCATCATGGCCCAGATGGGTTCTTTCGTGCCGGCGGGTGCGGCCCATATCGGCGTGGTCGATCGGCTGTTCTCGCGTGTCGGCGCGTCCGACGACCTCGCCCGTGGCCGCTCGACATTCATGGTCGAGATGGTCGAGACGGCGGCAATCCTCAACCAGGCAACCGATCGCTCATTGGTGATCCTCGACGAGATCGGTCGCGGCACGGCTACTTTCGACGGTCTGTCGATCGCCTGGGCGGCAGTCGAGCATCTGCATGAGGTCAATCTCTGCCGCTCGCTGTTTGCCACCCATTTCCATGAGCTGACAGCCCTGTCGGAAAAGCTGGCGCGCATGTCGAACGTGACGATGCGGGTCAAGGAATGGGACGGCGACGTCATTTTCCTGCACGAGGTCGGCCCCGGTGCCGCAGATCGCTCCTATGGCATCCAGGTTGCGCGTCTCGCCGGCCTTCCGGCAGCTGTGGTCGCCCGTGCCCGCGATGTGCTGGCCAAGCTGGAGGATACCGACCGCAAGAACCCGGCAGCCCAATTGATCGACGACCTGCCGCTTTTTCAGGTGGCCGTGCGCCGGGAGGATGCCCGCAAGGCCGGGCCCTCCAAGGTGGAGGAAGCCTTGAAGTCACTGGATCTTGACGACCTCACCCCTCGTCAGGCACTGGATGCGCTCTATGATCTCAAGAAACAACTTGGCAAGTCTTGAGGGGTAAGGTGCCTGTCAAACGCGCCGGAAAGGCGTTATAGCGCCATCCGAAACCGGAGCCGATGATCCGGACAGCCAGAAAGCATGCCCGACACATGGCAAAAGCTGAAATCGCATTTGAAGATCTGCTCGACGTCAACGCCCTCATCGCGTCCTGTGAAGCGGTTGCCCGATCGCATTCCGGAAATCTGCTCGAGGTCCGCGCCAAGCTGCTGCCGATCCTGAAAAAGGCGAGTGCCGACGCGCGGGAAGTGGCAAGGCTCCAGCTGTTCGCTGATGGCAGTGGCATGAAATGCGCCAACAACATTTCCTGGATCCAGGATCAGTTGATCTCGGTGATTTTCAGGATCGCTGCGACCCATGTCTATCCCAATGATGCGGATGGTGTCGCTGTTGCGGCTGTCGGCGGTTATGGCCGTGGCACACTGGCGCCGGGATCCGATATCGATCTGCTATTCCTGATGCCGGCCAAGACGACGCCGAACATGCATAAGGCGGTTGAGTTCGTCCTCTACCTGCTCTGGGACATCGGTTTCAAGGTCGGTCATGCGACCCGCACGGTCGAGGAAAGCATCCGGCTGTCGAAGTCCGACATGACCATCCGCACAGCCATTCTCGAAACCCGTTTCGTCTGCGGCAGCGAGCCGCTGGTCGATGAGTTGCAGCGCCGCTTCGACCAGGAAGTCACCACCAATACCGCCCCAGAATTCATCGCGGCCAAACTCGCCGAGCGCGACGAACGCCACCGCAAGGCCGGCGACAGCCGTTACCTGGTCGAGCCCAACGTCAAGGAAGGCAAGGGTGGGCTGCGCGATCTTCAGACCCTGTTCTGGATCGCCAAGTACAATTATCATGTCCGCGACACCCGCGAACTCGTCCGCCTCGGTGTTCTGTCGCGCCATGAATGGCGCCTGTTCGAGAAGGCGGATGATTTCCTCTGGGCCGTGCGCTGCCATATGCACTATCTGACCGGCAAGCCGGAGGAGCGTCTCTATTTCGACATTCAGCCCGAGATCGCGAAAAGCCTGGGCTATCAGGCCCGGCCTGGCCTGTCTGCCGTCGAACGCTTCATGAAGCACTACTTCCTGGTGGCAAAGGACGTCGGCGATCTGACGCGCATTTTCTCCGCAGCACTGGAGGATCAGCAGGCCAAGGCCGTGCCCGGCATTGGCGGCATGATCGGCCGTTTTGCCAACCGTCCGCGCAAGATCGCCGGTGCTGCGGAATTCATTGATGATCGCGGCCGCATCGCGCTTGCCGATCCGGACGTTTTCAAGCGCGATCCCATGTCGATCATGCGGCTCTTCCATGTGGCCGACATCAATGGCCTCGAATTCCATCCGGATGCCTTGAAGGCCGTCACCCGGTCGCTGTCGCTGATCGACAATGATTTCCGCGAAAGCGAGGAGGCCAACCGCCTGTTCCTGGCGATCCTGACCTCGCGCCGTGATCCGGGCTTCATCCTGCGCCGCATGAACGAGGCCGGTGTTCTCGGCCGCTTCATTCCGGAGTTCGGCAAGATCGTCTCGATGATGCAGTTCAACATGTATCATCACTACACTGTCGACGAACATCTGATCCGCACGTTGGAAGTCCTGTCGGAGATCGACAAGGGCAAGGCCGAAGAGATCCATCCGCTCGCCAACAAGCTGATGCCGGAGATCGAGGATCGCCAGACGCTCTATGTTGCCGTGCTTCTGCATGACATCGCCAAGGGCCGTCAGGAAGATCATTCCATCGCCGGCGCCAAGGTGGCGCGCAAGCTCTGCCCGCGTCTCGGCCTGTCCCCCAAGCAGACCGAAATGGTCGCCTGGCTGATCGACCAGCATTTGTTGATGTCGATGGTTGCCCAGACCCGCGACCTGCACGACCGCAAGACGATTACCGACTTTGCCGAAAAGGTGCAGTCGCTCGATCGGCTGAAAATGCTGCTGGTGCTGACGATCTGCGATATCCGCGCCGTCGGACCAGGTGTCTGGAACGGCTGGAAGGGCCAGTTGCTGCGCACGCTCTATTACGAGACCGAATTGTTGCTGTCAGGCGGCTTCAGCCAGGTCTCCCGCAAGGAGCGGGCCAAGCACGCTGCCGAACAACTGACCAAGGCACTGGAAGGCTGGAGCCAGAAGGACCAGAAGACCTATACCAAGCTTCACTATGAGCCCTATTTGCTGTCGGTCGACCTGGAGGACCAGGTTCGCCATACGCGGTTCATCCGCCAGGCAGACAAGGCACGCAAGGCGCTCGCGACCATGGTGCGCACTCATTCCTTTCATGCCATCACCGAAATCACGGTGCTGTCGCCCGACCATCCGCGCCTGCTGTCGATCATTGCTGGCGCCTGCGCCGCTGCCGGCGCAAACATCGCCGATGCGCAGATCTTCACGACGTCGGATGGCCGCGCCCTCGATACGATCCTGATCAACCGGGAATTCCCGATCGACGACGACGAGATGCGCCGTGCCGCGACCATCGGCAAGATGATCGAGGATGTGCTGTCCGGCAGCAAGCGCCTGCCGGAAGTCATTGCCACCCGCTCGAAGGGCAAGAAGAAGAACAAGACCTTCCCGGTCCAGCCGGATGTGCGCATTTCCAACAGCCTGTCGAACAAGTTCACAGTAATCGAAGTCGAATGCCTCGACCGCATCGGCTTCCTGGCGGAAATCACGGCAGCGCTTGCCGATCTTTCGCTCGACATTCATTCGGCACGCATCACCACCTTCGGTGAGAAGGTCATCGACACCTTCTACGTGATGGATCTGGTCGGACAGAAGGTGACCAACGAAAATCGTCAGGCCAACATCGTCAACCGTTTGAAGGCAGTGATGACGGAAGGGGGCGAGGAGCCGCGTGACAAGGAAGCGCCACAGTCTTCCGCCATCGCTGCGCCGGCACAACGCAGCCCTGTGATCCAGAAGAAAGCCCGGGCCTGAATGAGCCTCGTCAAGAAATTCATGACCGTCGGCGGCGCGACGCTGGGAAGCCGTGTCTTCGGCTTTGCCCGTGAAACGCTGATGGCGGCGGCGCTCGGTACCGGTCCGATCGCCGACGTTTTCTACGCCGCCTTCCGCTTCCCCAATCTGTTTCGCCGCCTCTTCGCCGAGGGCGCCTTCAACGCTGCCTTCGTGCCGCTGTTCGCCAAGGAAATCGAGGCAAACGGTATCGATGGCGCCAAGCGGTTCTCGGAGGAAGTGTTCGGCGTCCTGTTTTCCGTCCTGCTGGTCATCACGATCGGCATGCAGCTGTCGATGCCGCTTCTGGTCGAGTGGGTGATCGCGCCCGGCTTTGTCGACGATGCGGAGAAATTCTCGCTGACCGTGCGTCTGGCGATCGTTATGTTCCCCTATCTCATGTGCATGTCGTTGACGGCTATGATGAGCGGAATGCTGAATTCGCTGCATCACTTCTTTGCGGCCGCCATCGCGCCGATCTTTCTCAACATCCTGATGATGGGAGCCCTTGGCTGGGCGCTCTGGACCGGGTCGGATCCGTCGCTGACGGCCTGGTATTTGTCCTGGTCTGTGCTGGCTGCAGGTCTGCTGCAACTTGCCGTGGTCTATCTTGGGGTTCGCCATGCCGGGATCAAGATCGGATTTCGCCGGCCACGTTATACCGCGAACGTCAAGCGCCTTCTGGTTCTGGCCATCCCGGCGGCCGTCACAGGTGGCATCACCCAGATCAACCAACTGATCGGCCAGGCTATTGCATCGGGCAAGGAAGGTGCAATTTCCGCCCTTCAATATGCCGATCGTATCTATCAGTTGCCGCTGGGTGTCGTGGGCGTTGCCGTCGGCATCGTGCTCCTGCCTGAACTCGCGCGTGCGCTGAAAGCCGGCTTCATGAAAGAGGCCGGCAATCTGCAGAACCGCTCGATCGAGTTCGTTCTCTTCCTGACGCTTCCGGCCGCCGCCGCGATCTGGGTTCTGTCAGACGAAATCATCCGCGTGCTGTACGAGCGCGGCGCCTTTACCGAACAGAATACCGCAGTTGTCGCCGGCATCCTCGCCATCTACGGTATAGGCCTGCCGGGTTTCGTGCTGATCAAGGCATTGCAGCCGGGTTACTATGCCCGCGAGGACACGAAGACGCCGATGCGCTTCACCATGATTTCGGTGGCGCTGAATACGGGCCTTGCCATCACGCTTTTCCCCCATTTCGAGGAAAGCGGCATCGCGATCGCCGAGGCCGCCGCAGGCTGGACCAACACGGTCCTGCTGTTTTCGGTTCTGCTTTGGCGCGGCCATCTGGTCTTCGAATGGGCGCTGGTCACCCGTACGCTGCGCCTGATCATGGCGTCTGGCGTGATGGCGGGCGTATTGGTCTATCTGTCGGATCGCTGGAGCGCTTCTCTGATGCCGTCCAGTTCGCTGGTCGAACAGGTCTCGACCTTGGCCTTGCTGATTGTCATCGCTATGCCGGTCTATTTCGCCACGGCCTTCCTCATCGGCGGCGCGGACTTTGGCATGATCCGGCGCAACATCAGGCGTAAGCCTAAGGCTTAAAATCGGCTGTCATCGAACAATGACTGGCGCTAGCAGTGAACCCATCGGCGTTTCGGGCCGATATCGACATGCACCATGCCGTTGCAGTATCGGCCGATGCCTCCAATGCCGGGTGCGCTTGCGGCGGCCGCCAGTATTTTCCGCTCCGGCACGCCGGGCACACGGATATCAGCGGCATAGCAGCGACTGTGTTGAGATCGACCCGACCGCGGCCGGTGCCCGGATGTGACCATCGGCTGCCCCCCGGTCTGTCTTGCGATATGGGCGAGGATAGCCCGCAGTTTGGTCGGAAAACAGCTCGCTCGGACGCTGATGCGTTGTAGAGTGTAAGTATTGCTATAGTCGTTTTTCGGCATGAAGAAGTGCCGTTTTTTGGCATCCACTGCACTTGCCGTTGAATGCAGGGTGAACGTCAAAATACAGCCAAAAACGAGACATGGAAACACGCGCATGATGACTCTCCGGAAAATAAGTTTCAAGTAAGACTATCAAGACTGTGCCGCTTGGTTTTTTATTTCTAAAATTGTGTCAAATTTGAAGCGCATTTGCCTTTACAGCTTCAAAGGTGGTGATTCGCTTGGTGGGCCGGGGTCTTGCGCTGAAGGCGCCGGCCGGCCTAAGACGATTTGCGCATCTGAGCTGAGGAGTAGCCATGACCGCCCGTTCCCTGTTTTTGATCTCGCTTCTGGTTGACGACTACGACCGGGCGAAGGGCTTCTATTGCGACGGTCTCGGCTTTGATTGCCTAGAAGACAGCCCGCAGCCGGAAGGCAAGCGCTGGCTCGTGGTCAAGCCGCCCGGCGGCGACGGAGCCGGCATTCTGCTGGCCAAGGCAGAGGGCGAGGCTCAGAAAGCCGCGATCGGCCATCAGGCCGGTGGCCGCGTCGGCTTCTTTCTCAGAACCGATGATTTTGCCCGCGACCATTCCCGCATGCTGGAGCATGGCGTTGAGTTCCGCGAAGAGCCGCGTCATGAGGTCTATGGCACGGTTGCTGTCTTTGCCGATCTCTACGGCAATCTCTGGGATCTAATCGAACCCGCCCCGCAAAAGTGAGAGCTTGCCCGTAAAAGTGAGAGCTTGATTGCCGGCCATCCGCCGTGCATAAGCCGATCAAACACGCGATCGAAAGATCGGGCCCTCCACCAGCCTGTTGAGGACAATCATGGGTGAGTTCAAGCCGCTGGTATTCTCCGGCGTTCAGCCGACCGGCAATCTCCATCTCGGCAACTATCTCGGCGCAATCCGCAAGTTTGTGGCGCTGCAGGAAAACAACGACTGCATGTATTGCGTCGTCGACCTGCATGCGCTGACCGCGCAACTCGTGCATGACGACATGCCGGGCCAGATCCGTTCGATCACCGCAGCCTTCCTGGCCGCCGGCATCGACCCGAAGCAGCATATCGTCTTCAACCAGTCGCAGGTGCCGCAGCATTCTGAACTGGCCTGGATCTTCAATTGCGTCGCCCGCCTCGGCTGGATGAACCGCATGACCCAGTTCAAGGACAAGGCCGGCAAGGATCGCGAGCAGGCCTCGCTTGGCCTCTATGCCTATCCGAGCCTGATGGCGGCCGACATTCTCGTCTACCGTGCTACCCATGTGCCTGTCGGCGAAGACCAGAAGCAGCATCTGGAACTGACCCGCGACATCGCCATGAAGTTCAACATCGACTTCATGGACAAGATCCGCCCGACTGGCCTCGGCATCGACATCACTGTCGGTGAAGAGCCGGTACATGCCTATTTCCCCATGGTCGAGCCGCTGATTGATGGTCCGGCGCCGCGCGTCATGAGCCTCAAGGACGGCACTAAGAAGATGTCGAAGTCCGATCCGTCGGACCTGTCGCGCATCAACCTGATGGATGATGCGGACGCGATTTCGCGCAAGATCCGCAAGGCCAAGACCGATCCGGATGCGTTGCCGAGCGAAGTCGACGGACTGAAGGGCCGCCCGGAAGCCGACAACCTGGTCGGCATCTTTGCCGCGCTCGCCGACAAGACCAAGGCCGAGGTTCTCGGCGAATTCGGCGGTCAGCAGTTTTCGGTGTTCAAGCCGGCTCTGGTCGATCTCTCGATTGAAGTGCTGGCGCCGATCAATGCGGAAATGCGTCGGCTGATGGCGGACCCTTCCTATATCGATTCGGTCCTGCGCGACGGTGGAGCAAGGGCGCGTGAGCGTGCCGAAAAGACGATGAACGAAGTCCGCGACATCATCGGATTCGTGCGTTAAGGTCTGGCGGAATTTCGGCTGGGTCGTCCGGAACCAGCCGTCATGTCCTTGAATGTTCATGATCCGGAGGCGGGGCTCTTTATGGTATCAACACGCCTGTCACGTCTTGAAGGTCACCGCCGCAAGTTTATGGCGGTGATTGATAATACCCCGGAATGCTCCCGCGCAGTCCACTATGCCGGAAGGCGCGCCAAGAATTCCAACGGCGGGCTTGTGCTGATCTATGTGATCCCGGAAGGCGATTTCCAGCAATGGCTGGGCGTCGAGGAGATCATGCGGGCGGAGGCTCGGGAAGAGGCCGAATCGATCATGGCCAAGTCGGCCCAGACGGTGCGCGAGACGATCGGCATCGAACCGGAAATTGTCATCCGCGAAGGCGGTGCCTATACCGAGATCAACAGTCTGATCGATGAAGACCGCGATATTGCCATTCTCGTGCTGGCTGCAGGCTCGACGAAGGAAGGCCCGGGTCCGCTGGTTTCGATGATTGCAGGGCGAGGTGCCGCGTTCCCTATCCCGGTCACGGTGTTGCCCGATTCGCTGACTGATGAAGAAATCGACGCATTGTGCTGATCTGACGCTGACCTTGCCACTTGAATGGTGCGGGCAATGGGCTTATTTTCTTTTGAAGAATTCTAAACTTTAGCGGTGAAGCCACCGCGTGGAGACCATCATGTTCATCCAGACCGAAGCCACTCCCAATCCTGCCACGTTGAAGTTCCTGCCGGGCAAGGTTGTCATGGAAAGCGGAACGGCCGAATTCCGCGACGCCGAAAGTGCCGGCGTTTCGCCGCTCGCCTCGCGCATTTTCCAAATTCCGGGCGTGACCGGCGTCTTCTTTGGCTACGACTTCGTCACGGTCAGCAAGGAAGGGCCGGAATGGCAGCATCTGAAGCCGGCGATCCTCGGCACCATCATGGAGCATTTCATGAGCGGCGCGCCTGTCATGGGCTCGGCCGCCGTTGCCAATGATGCCGATGGCGACGAAGAGTTCTTCGAAGCCGGTGATGAAACCATTGTCGCCACGATCAAGGAATTGCTTGAAACCCGTGTCCGCCCGGCTGTGGCCCAGGACGGTGGAGATATCACCTTCCGCGGTTTCAGGGACGGCACCGTCTTCCTGAATATGAAGGGTTCCTGCGCCGGTTGCCCGTCGTCGACGGCAACGTTGAAGCATGGCGTCCAGAACCTTCTGCGTCACTTCGTGCCGGAAGTTCAGGAAGTCGAGGCGGTCTGAACCGCCTGTCTGGAGTGAGCATGATTGTTCTTGCGATCGATACGGCAGGCGTGGATTGCGCGGTTGCCGTCTATGATGGTGCGGCGGGCCGCGTGCTTGGCAGCGTCAGCGAGACAATCGGGAGGGGCCATGCCGAGCGCCTGATGGCGATGATTGACGAAGCCTTGGACAAGGCTGGCCTGACGCTCTCCGAGATGACGCGCGTCGCAGTAACTGTCGGTCCGGGCTCGTTTACCGGAATTCGTGTGGGCGTCGCCGCGGCCCGGGGCCTTGCGCTGGCGCTGGGGGTCGAATGTGTCGGCGTATCGACACTGTCCGTCCTTGCCAATCTGCCTGCGCCGGGTGCGCGCCGAACCGTATTGGCGGCAATGAATGCGCATCGGGATGAGGTCTATGCGCAGACATTCGAAAATGGCGAGCCCTGCGACGAGGCGCGCGTGCTCGGGCTCGATGTTTTTCTTTCTGAGGCTGCTGCCGACAATATTTCGGTCATTGGTTCCGCATCGGCTTTGCTGACGGACAGAGCGGTTCAAACTCTGCCGGATCACTTTCCGATCGAGATCGTTGCAGCACTCGGCGCAAAGGCGAAAGCTCAGGGCAAGCCAAAACCGCTTTATCTACGTGGACCGGATGCCAAGCCACAGACCGGTTTTGCAGTGTCCAGAGCCTGAAGCATGGCACCTGTCGGTGGTCGCGGGTTTGGCGACGACATGCTTCGACACAACGATCTAAATAGCTCGGCTTGAACCTGTTCTGGCTTGGCACGCCTCAGAATACAGAGCCTCAAGAATGCGCGACACACTGTTTTACCGTCAGCCTGAATTCGAAATCGTTCCCATGGTGTCTGATCATTGCGCCGCAGTGGCGACACTGCATGCGCAACGCTTTGCACGGGCCTGGGGTGACGGCGAATTCGTCAGTCTGCTACTCCAGCCGAACTCCTTCGGCTTCGTGGCATGGCAGACCAATACGCTGATTTTCAAGGCACCCCTGGCCGGGTTCGTGCTGGCCCGCGAAGTGGCCGGCGAGGCCGAGATCCTGACCATTGCCGTCAATGACAAGATGGCGCGGTTCGGCCTCGGCTGGCGTCTGATGCAGGCGGCCATGCGAGAAGCCCGCAATCGCGGCGGCGAAGCCATGTTCCTCGAGGTCGATGACGGAAACGCTGCGGCGCTCGGACTTTACCGCAAACTCGGATTTGAAAAGGCCGGCGAACGGCCTGCGTATTACACAGATGAATCCGGCCGTCGGACCTCCGCGCTTGTCATGCGTCGCGATCTTCGCTAGTCCGTCGATTAGACGAACAGAACTTGCGGATAACATGGGCTCATGACCGAAGCCATCAAATCGCTGGAAGCGCTTTGTGCCGAACGTGGCATGCGCATGACCGAACAGCGCCGTGTGATCGCCCGTATTCTCGAGGAATCGGCAGATCATCCCGACGTCGAGGAACTGTATCGCCGATCCTCGAAGGTCGATGCGAAGATTTCGATCTCCACGGTCTACCGGACGGTCAAGCTGTTTGAGGACGCCGGCATCATCGAACGCCATGATTTCCGCGATGGCCGATCCCGCTACGAGACGGTCCCGGAAGAACACCACGATCACCTGATCGACCTGAAGACCGGTGTCGTCGTCGAGTTCCATTCGCCCGAAATCGAAGCCCTGCAGGAGCGCATCGCGCGCGAGCACGGCTTCCGTCTTGTCGGCCATCGTCTCGAACTTTATGGCATTCCGCTCGCAAAGGATGAGAAGTAGGCCTATGCGCTCAGGCGGAATGAGGCTCGCGTGATCAACTGGCTGCGCATCGCCCTGTCATTTGCCGTGCTGATTGCCGCCTCCTTGCTGGTGATTCCGGTTCAGTTGCTTGCGCTGCGTTTTAACTGGCGTTTGCGCCGCAGCCTGCCAAGGTTCTGGCACAAGGCAACGCTTCGCGCGCTGGGCATCCGCGTTCATGTCCATGGTCAGCTCGATCCGCGCCGGCCGCTGATGATCGCCGCCAATCATGCATCGTGGAAAGACATCCTCGTTCTCGGCTCGCTCGCCGATGTCACCTTCATCGCCAAGACGGAGGTGGCCTCCTGGCCGCTTTTCGGGGCGCTGGCAAAGCTGCAGAAGACGATCTTCATCGCTCGCGAGGAAAAGCGACGCACCGGTGATCAGGTCAGCGAGATTGCCGGGCGCATGGCAGATGGCGAGATCGTCGTACTGTTTCCCGAGGGTACGACGTCTGACGGCAATCGCGTCCTCAGCGTGAAGTCCTCCCTGTTTGGTGCCGCGGCCGCAGCCTTGCCCGAAGAAGGCGAGGGCGGGGTTCATGTGCAGCCGGTGGCTATCGCCTATACCCGTGTCCAGGGCCTGCCGATGGGGCGCTATCACCGACCGATAGCCGGTTGGCCGGGAGATACTGGCCTTACTGAATCGCTGCTTGGGGTGCTGAAAGCCGGCGCGATCGACGTCGATGTCTCCTTTGGCGTGAGTGTGGAATTCAGCAAGGGCGATAGCCGCAAGCACCTCGCCACGCAGATCGAGGCGCGTCTGCGTGCCATGCTGCTCGCTCATTTGCGCGGCCGCCACAAGCACTGACCGGACGAATTTGATTTTTCGGTTTAATCGGGCAGCGAAAACCACTAAATAGCGGCCATGACACAGGACACAGCGATCATTCCGGCACACCAACAGCCCGGCGCCAATGCGCGCAAGGTCTTCATCAAGACCTATGGCTGTCAGATGAATGTCTATGACAGCGGGCGCATGGCGGATGCGCTTGCAGCAGACGGCTATGTCTCGACCGAGGTCATGGAAGACGCCGATCTCGTTCTACTCAATACCTGCCATATCCGTGAAAAGGCAGCCGAAAAGGTCTATTCGGCCTTGGGTCGCCTGCGCGAGACGAAGAAGGCGCGCGCGGCCGAAGGCCGTGAATTCATGATCGGTGTGGCGGGTTGCGTCGCACAGGCCGAGGGTGAGGAGATCTCCCGTCGCGAACCTGCCGTCGATGTCGTGATCGGGCCTCAAACCTACCACCGCCTGCCGCAGGCCCTGCACCGCGCCCGCACAGGCGAGCGTGTCGTCGATACGGAATATGCGCTGGAAGACAAGTTCGAGCACCTGCCGGCTCCGGTGAAGGTACCCGGCAAGCCGCGCAACGTCACTGCGTTTTTGACCGTCCAGGAGGGCTGCGACAAGTTCTGCACCTTCTGCGTCGTGCCTTATACGCGCGGCTCGGAAGTCTCGCGTCCGCTGGCCCAGCTTCTGGCCGAGGCGCGCAAACTGGTCGATACCGGCGTGCGTGAGCTGACTTTGCTCGGTCAGAACGTCAATGCCTGGCACGGCGAGGATGAAGAGGGCAGGGCGATCGGTCTTGGCGATCTGCTTTACCGTCTGGCCGAAACCCCCGGTCTTGCGCGTCTGCGCTACACTACCAGCCATCCGCGCGACATGGACGACCGGCTGATCGAAGCGCATCGCGATCTGCGCATGCTGATGCCCTATCTGCATCTGCCGGTCCAGGCCGGTTCGGACCGGATCCTGAAAGCGATGAACCGTCGCCACAAGGCGTCGGAATATATCGCGCTGATCGAGCGCATTCGTGCGATGCGTCCCGATATCGCCCTGTCGGGTGACTTCATCGTCGGTTTTCCCGGCGAGACCGACCAGGACTTCGAGGACACGATGAACCTCGTGCGCCAGGTGAATTACGCCCAGGCCTATTCGTTCAAATATTCGACGCGACCGGGCACTCCCGGCGCCGATCTGCCGGATCATGTCCCGGAAGACGTCAAGACGGAGCGGCTCGCTCGGCTGCAGCAATTGCTGCTTGAACAGCAGCAGGCCTTTTCCCAATCGATGATCGGGCGTACCATGGACCTGCTGCTGGAGAAGCCGGGACGCATGCCTGGACAATTAATTGGTAGGTCTCCTTGGCTGCAGTCTGTGAATGTTGATGCAATGTCTTCGAAAATCGGTGACATTATACAGGTACGAATCACCGCAGCCGGCCCAAACAGCTTGTTTGCCGAGGTGGCAGAGGGTTAGAGTGAGGGCCTGAACCTGATCGACACAGGAGCCTGAACGCTTGAACGCAACAGAAGTGGTTTCCTCACCCTCGCGCAATGTCCGCACAACTGCGACCGACGCCAATCACTTCATTTTGACGTTCGAGAACAACCGGCTTGCAAGTGAGCTCTTCGGTCAATTCGACCAGCATCTCAAACTTCTCGAACAGCGCCTGCAGATCGAAGCCCGTGCCCGTGGCAACTCGGTTTCCATTTCCGGCGATCTGCTCGCGACCAATCAGGCCCGCCGGGCGCTCGATTTCCTCTACGCCCGTCTTCAAAGCGGCGGTTCGGTCGAGCTGTCCGACGTCGAAGGCGCGATCCGCATGGCTGTAGCTGCCGATGACCAATTGAGCTTGCCGACGCTGGAGCGCAAGGCCAAGCTGTCCATGGCGCAGATCTCGACGCGCAAGAAGACGATTGCCGCCCGCACCCCGACCCAGGACGCCTACATGCGGGCTCTGGAGCGCTCCGAAATGGTCTTCGGTGTCGGCCCGGCCGGCACTGGCAAGACTTATCTCGCGGTCGCCCATGCGGCCCAATTGCTCGAGCGCGGTCTCGTTGATCGCATTGTCCTAACGCGCCCGGCCGTTGAAGCCGGAGAACGTCTCGGTTTCCTTCCGGGCGACCTGAAGGAAAAGGTCGATCCTTATCTGCGCCCGCTTTACGATGCGCTTTACGACATGATTCCGGGCGACAAGGTCGAACGGGCGATTACGGCAGGCGTCATCGAAATCGCCCCGCTCGCATTCATGCGCGGGCGCACGCTCGCCAATGCGGCAATCATCCTCGACGAGGCGCAGAACACCACATCGATGCAGATGAAGATGTTCCTCACCCGTCTCGGTGAGAACGGCCGCATGATCATCACCGGTGATCCGAGCCAGATCGACTTGCCGCGCGGCGTCACGTCAGGCTTGGTCGAGGCCTTGCAGATCCTCAAGGAAGTTGAGGGTGTATCGATTGTTCGTTTCAAGGACACCGACGTCGTGCGTCATCCTTTGGTTGGCCGGATTGTTCGGGCTTACGATGCGAAGTACATTGTTGCGGAAGAAAGCGAGCAGACCGGCCGTTGAGGTCTGCCACACTGACGATGCAGCATTATTTGGATATACAGATCGCCGTCGAGGCGGATGGGTGGGCAGAAGAGGACGCGCTGGAGGCTATGGCCGAGCGCGTTCTCGGGCTCGCAACGACTTATCTTCGCGACAGGGAAGGCCAGCCCTTCCCGCCGCAGCCGGCGGAACTCTCGCTCGTCTTCGGTGATGACGAGATGATCCGCGAGATCAACGCCGAATGGCGCGGCAAGGACAAGCCGACCAATGTCTTGTCCTTTCCCGCTTTTCCGGTGATGCCGGGCAAGATGCCCGGCCCGATGTTGGGCGATATCATCATTGCCCGCGAGACCGTCGAACGAGAAGCGGTCGAGTTGGAGAAGAGTTTCGAGGATCATTTAACCCATCTGATGGTCCACGGATTTCTGCATCTCTTCGGCTACGATCATCTCGAGACGAGCGATGCGGAACAAATGGAAGCTCTTGAGACTCGCATTTTGCAGGAACTTGGCCTATCTGATCCCTATGCGGGACAAGACCCGATCTGATAGTTTGGAACAATGAGCGATTTTGCGACAAGAACGGCCACTGAGGCCAATGAGGGTTCGGAGGGGTCTTCCTCCGACGACGGCAGTAGTCCGTCGCGAGCGGAAAGCTCGCCCCGACAATCCACCCCCTTCTGGACACGCATTTCCCGCCTTCTCAGGCCGTCCTCGTCGACAAGCCTCCGAGAAGACCTGACGGACGCATTGAAGGCCGACGCAACACTCGGCGAGGCGTTTACCGCCGAAGAACGGGCGATGTTGCATAACATCCTCCGCTTCCGCGAGGTCCGCGTCGAGGACATCATGGTGCCGCGCGTCGATATCGAGGCCGTGGATCACAGTGTCACCATTGGCGAACTGATGACCATTTTTGAGGTTTCGGGGCGTTCGCGCATGCCCGTATACGCCGACACGCTCGATGATCCGCGTGGCATGGTCCACATCCGCGACCTTCTGTCCTACGTTACCAAGCAGGCCCGCAATCGCCGCCGTATCGCTGCCGCCCGTTCTTCGGCGGCAAGTGTCGACAAGGCGGAAAAGACCGAGACAAAGGGCGACAAGGCCAAGCCGAAGGTCGACTTCGATCTGGCTCGCATCGATCTCAGCAAGACTGTTGCAGAGGCCGGTATCATTCGCTCCGTGCTTTTCGTGCCACCGTCCATGCTCGCGTCCGACCTGATGAGCCGGATGCAGGCGGCCCGCACCCAGATGGCACTGGTGATCGACGAATATGGCGGCACCGACGGTCTCGTCAGCCATGAAGACATCGTCGAGATGGTGATCGGCGATGTCGAGGACGAGCATGACGACGAAGAGGTTATGTTCACCCGTATTTCTGACGATATTCTGGTGACCGATGCCCGCGTCGAACTCGAGGAAATCGCAGAGGCGATCGGCCCGGATTTCGACATTCAGGACCGGCTCGACGATGTCGATACCCTGGGCGGCCTGATCTTTTCGGCGCTGGGACGCATACCGGCGCGTGGCGAAGTCGTCCAGGCGCTTGCCGGTTTCGAATTCCACATCTTGGATGCCGATCCGCGCCGGATTAAGCGCGTGCGCATTGTCCGCAAGCGTGCGGCTGCCCGCCGCCGCTCGGTCAAGGGTGAAGGCGAACCCGCCGCCGAACCCAAGACGGGCCGTGGCAAGAAGCCGGCAGACGACACTCAACGCTCTGCCGTGGACAACGAAACGGCGTCATGATTCGACGCTGATTTGCCAATGCCAATTTGTGTCCCGCGAAAAGCGGGACATTGCCTGCGAATTTTGGAACACTGCGCGACGATGATTCGCTCAGAGGGGATGCGCATGGAACGGTTCGCGGGTGGGGTCTTGCTCCTTTGGGGCGCAAGGCGTGCAGCACTCGCTGTTCTTGCAGGCGCGATTGCAGCGCTTGCCCTGCCGCCGGTTGGCTTTTTCGCCGCGATGTTTGTCTCTTTCACATTGCTGGTCTGGTTGATCGACGGCACGACCGGCAATCCGGAGCGCAACAATTCGCTTGGCCTGCGCTCTGCCTTCACGCTCGGCTGGCTTTTCGGCTTCGGCTATTTCGTCGCGGGTCTCTGGTGGCTGGGCAATGCCCTGCTTCTGGAGGCGGATGAATTCGCCTGGGCTTTGCCCCTGGCGATCCTCGGTTTGCCGGCCGTACTGGCGATCTTCTACGGTCTGGCAACCGTCATCGCACGCCTCCTCTGGTCTGACGGCGTTGGTCGCATCGCCGCCCTTGCTGCTGGCTTCGGTATTGCCGAATGGTTGCGCAGTGTCGTTGCAACCGGCTTTCCCTGGAATGCCATCGGCTACGGTGCGATGCCGATACCCCTGATGATGCAGTCGGCTTATGTATTCGGGACTTTCGGCGTCTCGGCACTTGCGGTCTTCGTCTTTGCCACGCCGGCGCTGTTGGGCACGCGCAAGGGCCTCGCGCCGGGCATGCTGCTTGCCGTCGGGCTTGTCGCAGGACATCTGGGTTTTGGCGCCTATCGCCTCTATGTAGCGCCGCCGCTGCCACAGATGGACAAGCCGGTGACCGTGCGCCTGGTCCAGCCAGCGATCGACCAGTCGCAGAAACTTGAAAACACCGATCGCGTTGAAATATTCGAAAAACACCTGGCGCTGACGGCCGCACCGCCCGCAGACGGAAAGCCGCGACCGGATGTGATCATCTGGCCAGAAACCTCAGTGCCCTTTATCCTGACCGAAAATCCGGACGCGCTGGTGCGTATCGCCGATGTGCTGCAGGACGGTCAGGTTCTTCTGGCCGGTGCCGTGCGTTCGGAAGTCCAGGGAGCGGGCCTTGCGCCGCGCTACTACAACTCGGTCTACATGATCGACGACAAGGGCCAGATCCTCGGTGCTTCCGACAAGGTGCACCTGACGCCGTTCGGTGAATATGTCCCGTTCGAGGATTGGTTGCGCCAGCTGGGCATCGAGGAGTTGATCAGCCTCCCGGGCGGCTTCTCACCGGCCGTCAGCCGCGCGGTGCTGACCCTGCCAGCCGGGCTGGGGCTCTACCCGCTGATCTGCTACGAGATCATTTTCCCCGGCGAGATCGAGCCGAGGCTGGGTGGGGCAAGCGCGATACTGAACATCACCAATGATGCCTGGTTCGGCATGACGCCCGGTCCCTATCAGCACTTTCTTCAGGCGCGAATCCGGGCTGTGGAACTGGGTGTTCCGGTGATCCGCGACGCCAACAATGGCATTTCGGCCGTCATAGACCCTCTGGGACGCATTGTGGACGGTCTGGCCCTCGGATCCGAAGGTGCGCTGGATGCAACTCTGAGTGTCGACAATCTGCCGATATCAGGGGGCTGGCGCCACAACCTAAACTTTTGGTTGGTTTTTGGATGCCTTGGTTTGTGGGCGTTTATTTCTCGCATGGGTTTTATTAGGGGAAAGAATTGACCAAAAACCCCTAAAATTGCATAGTAGTCGCGACCGTAAGTCTACAAGTATGCTGAATGTTCCTGGACGGCGAGTGCAACGTATCGTTTTGGGTACCTGGGGGTATGGGAATATGGTCGGATCGCCAACAATTGTCAGGACCACGTTATGATCGAGAACAAGAAGAAGCCGAACCCGATTGATATCCATGTCGGAAGCCGGATTCGCCTTCGTCGCACGATGCTGGGCATGAGCCAGGAGAAGCTGGGTGAAAGCCTTGGCATCACTTTCCAGCAGATCCAGAAGTATGAAAAGGGCACCAATCGCGTTGGTGCAAGCCGTCTTCAGAACATTTCCAACATACTGAACGTGCCGGTTTCCTTCTTCTTCGAAGACGCGCCGGGCGAAAACAGTGTGACGGCATCGGGAATGGCCGAAGCCTCCAGCTCCAACTATGTTGTCGATTTCCTGTCGTCCTCGGAAGGTCTGCAGCTCAACCGCGCCTTCGTCAAGATTGGCGACCCCAAGGTCCGTCGCAAGATTGTCGATCTGGTCAAGGCTCTGGCGGCGGAAGCCGATACCGAGTGAACACACAGGGTTTGATTGCAAAGAGAGCGGCCGACGGGCCGCTTTTTTTTGCCTCGAATTAAAGAAAATTTTGCTCACATAAAGATATATTTATGTGGTTGTGTTCTTGTTTTTGGCACTTGAACTGAGTAACGATGCCACCATTCATTCTTTGAGGGGAATCCCGATGCGCGCCAACTATCTCTTTACCAGCGAATCCGTATCCGAAGGTCATCCGGACAAGGTTTGCGACCGTATCTCTGACGAAATCGTCGATCTCGTGTACCGGGAAGCGGCAAAAACGGGTGTCGATCCCTGGTCGGTGCGCATCGCCTGCGAAACGCTGGCAACCACCAATCGCGTCGTGATCGCGGGCGAAGTTCGGTTGCCGGATAGCCTGCTGAAGAAGGACAAGGACGGCAACATCGCCAAGGATGCCTATGGTGATCCGGCCGTGAACCCGTCGAAGTTCAAGAGTGCCGCACGCAAGGCCATCAAGGATATCGGCTACGAGCAGGACCGTTTCCACTGGAAGAATGTCAAGATCGACGTGCTGTTGCATGCCCAGTCGGCCGATATTGCCCAGGGCGTTGACAAGGCCGCGGACCAGCAGGGTGCCGAAGGTGCTGGCGACCAGGGCATCATGTTCGGTTATGCCTGCAAGGAAACGCCGGATCTCATGCCGGCGCCGATCTATTATTCGCACAAGATCCTGCAATTGCTGGCAACCGCCCGCAAGACGGGCGAAGGCGACGCCGGCAAGCTCGGCCCCGATGCCAAGAGCCAGGTGACCGTTCGTTACGTCGATGGCAAGCCGTCGGAAGCGGTGTCGATCGTTCTCTCCACCCAGCATCTTGACGAGAGCTGGGATTCCAAGAAGGTTCGCCAGGTCGTCGAACCCTATATCCGCGAAGCGCTCGGCGATCTGAAGATCGCTGACGATTGCAACTGGTACATCAATCCGACCGGCAAGTTCGTCATCGGTGGACCGGACGGTGACGCAGGCCTGACCGGCCGCAAGATCATCGTCGACACCTATGGTGGCGCAGCGCCCCACGGCGGCGGCGCCTTCTCCGGCAAGGACACGACCAAGGTCGACCGTTCCGCGGCCTATGCGGCTCGCTATCTTGCCAAGAACGTCGTGGCTGCCGGCATGGCCGACAATTGCACGATCCAGATATCCTACGCCATCGGCGTTGCCCAGCCGCTGTCGATCTATGTCGACCTGCATGGCACCGGCAAGGATGTCACCGAGGATCAGGTGGAAGCCGCCATCCGCAAGGTCATGGATCTTTCTCCGACCGGCATCCGCCGCCATCTTGACCTGAACAAGCCTGTTTATGCTAAGACGTCCGCCTATGGCCATTTTGGCCGCAAGGCTGGCCGGGACGGCTCCTTCTCCTGGGAGAAGCTCGATCTGGTCAAGCCGCTCAAGGATGCTCTTAAGGCTTGATTGAATGACGGATGCGGAACGCAGGACACGGTCGACCGAAGCTTTTTTCGGTCGGCGCAAGGGCAAACCGTTGCGCGAGCAGCAGGTCGAGCGCATGGGGTCCCTCCTGCCGGAACTGAAGGTCGATCTCGCATCCGAGACACCGACCGACATCAAGACGCTGTTTCCGTTTGCGGTGGATAAGGTGCGGCTTGAAATAGGCTTTGGCGGCGGTGAACATCTCGTTCACCGCGCCCGCACCAACCCGACGATCGGCTTCATCGGCGTCGAACCCTTCGTCAACTCGATGGCGAAGCTGCTTGCCGTTGTCGAGGGGGAAAACCTGCAGAATATCCGCGTTCATGATGATGACGCGACCCAGTTGCTCGACTGGATGCCTGCCGAATGCATCGATCAGATTGATCTGCTCTATCCCGACCCATGGCCGAAGAAGAAGCACTGGAAACGGCGGTTTGTCTCGGAGGTCAATCTGCAGCGTTTTCATAAGGTGCTGAAGCCCGGCGGAAAGTTCTGCTTCGCCTCCGACATCGATACCTATGTCAACTGGACGCTGCAGCATTGCAAGGCGCATGGCGGCTTCGCATGGACCGCACGCAATGCCAGTGACTGGCTGACGCCTTATGAGGGCTGGCCGGGCACGCGCTACGAGGCCAAGGCCCGCCGCGAAGGCCGATCTTCAGCCTATCTGACTTTCTTGAAGATCTGAGAGTTCTGTGCGGGACCGGCGCGATCTGAATTCACGCGACCGAATAGCCGATCGCATCAGCCTTCCATCATTCAGTATCGGCTGTATGACGCTCCGGAAGATGATACGGCCGCTCTGGCTTCAGTGCAGCGAAACCGTTTTCAGATCGTCTTCCGCAGCCTTGAAGAACGTGCTGGAGCGATTGTCGGTGAGCAGGATCGGAGTACCGTCGGCGGCAAAGAGAGCCCAGAGGTCGAGGGTCGGGTCAATATCGGGCGCTTCGGGGAAGCAGCGTGAAACCTCGTCGGATTTCATTTTCCGGATATAACCCACCTCTCCAGCACCCAGATGGGCGAATTCCGATCTGGTGATCCGGGCATTGGCTTCTTTCAGTAACATTCCGAGGCTCCACGAATGAGGGAGATGCGGCAAATCAGGCCGATAGCCTCATAGTGATGCTGAAATGTTAATTTTTCTCACCACCTGCGTGGCTTCTGGACGGATGAGATCGATCGAAAGAAGACCGTTTCGAAGGCTCGCCCTGGTCACTTCCAGGCCGTCATCCAAGGCGAAGATACGCTGGAATTGTCGCGCCGCAATTCCCCGGAACAGATAGGATGGCTCCTCCCGATCGTTCTGCCGACCGCGAACGATCAGTTGTCTCGCCTCGACGCTGACGTCCAGCTCTTCTTCGGAAAATCCGGCGACCGCCAACGTGATCCGCAACCGTGCGGCGCCGGATTCGGCCCGCAGGCGCTCGATGTCATAAGGGGGATAGCTGTCACCGCCGCGCGGACGCTGTACCGATCCGGCTTCGCCGAGGTTGAAGCTGACGATGAAACCTTCACCTGGAAGCCTGCCTCTTGTCATTCTATCCTCGATGCCTCCAGGTGAGCAGAACTCGCCAAACATGACCGTCATATGGGGGGTGCCAGGCAGCATCGCAAGGCACCGGTCGCTTGACAAAATGCAGAAGCGATTGCATCGCTCGGGCAGTCATCATCAGGATTGCCTTTCTATGAAACAGCCCCGCAAGATCATCATCGACACCGACCCCGGTCAGGACGATGCCGCTGCCCTCATGCTCGCCTTTGCAAGCCCTGCCGAACTCGACGTCGTTGGTGTCACCACGGTCGCCGGAAATGTGCCTTTGAACTGGACGAGCCGCAATGCCCGTATTGTCTGCGAGCTCTGCGGCCGCCCGGACATCTCCGTTTACGCCGGCGCCGACCGCCCCATCCAGCGACAGCTGGTGACGGCAGAACATGTGCACGGCAAGACCGGCCTGGATGGTGCAGACCTGCCCGAGCCGACCATGCCTCTGCAGCAGCAGCATGCCGTCGACTTCATCATCGAGACACTGCGCCGGGAAGAGCCGGGCACAGTGACACTGTGCACGCTTGGTGCGCTCACCAATGTCGGCCTGGCCCTGCAGAAGGCGCCGGATATCGCCCCGCGCATCCGCGAACTCGTCATGATGGGGGGCGGCTTCTTCGAGGGCGGCAACATCACCCCGGCTGCCGAGTTCAACATCTATGTCGACCCGCATGCTGCTGCTGCCGTCTTGGCCGCTGGCATTCCTGTCGTGATGATGCCGCTTGATGTCACCCATCAGCTCCTGACTAGGAGGACCCGCGTCGCCCGCATCGCGGACATTGGCACGCCGGTTGCCAAGGCCATGGTCGGCTGGCTGGAATTCTTCGAGCGCTTCGACGAGGAGAAATACGGGTCCGATGGCGGCCCGCTGCATGATCCGACGGTGATTGCTTATCTGCTCAAGCCGGAACTGTTCAGCGGCCGTCATTGCAATGTCGAGATCGAGGTGGAATCCGAGCTCACCATGGGCATGACGGTGGTCGACTGGTGGCGTGTGTCCGGCCGCACGCCAAATGCCCAGGTCATGCGCAATGTCGACGCCGATGGCTTTTTCGATCTGCTCGTCGAACGGTTTGCCCGCCTTTGATACTATTGCCGCGCTGAAACAGCAAAGGCCGCCGGGGAGCCGGCGGCCTTTGTCATTTTGGTTTGTCTGATCGAGATCAGAACTCTTCCCAGTCGTCACCCCCGCGCGACCCACCACCGGCGGCGACCTTCTTCGGTGCCGGCTGATAACTGGGTGCCGGTGCCCGGGCATGCGTTGTCTGAGGGCGGGCGGGCGCACGCAACGTCTGGGCTGCTGCCTGGAGGGCATGCACCGGGTTGCGGTGTCCGCTGACGGTAAACCGGGATACCAGGCCCTTGAGGTTTTCGGCCTCGCTGCGCAGGGTCATGCTGGCCGCAGTCGTTTCCTCGACCATCGCTGCGTTCTGCTGGGTCACCTGGTCCATCTGGTTGACGGCCGAGTTGACTTCCTTCAGCCCCGAGGCCTGTTCGCTGGCGGACGCGGAGATCTGCAGGATCAGACCGTTGATCTGCATGACCTGATCGGAAATCTTCTGCAGTGTCTCGCCGGCCTGGCCGACCAGCTGCACACCGTCGCGGACCTGAGCGCCCGATGCGTTGATCAGCGTCTTGATTTCCTTGGCTGCATTCGCCGAACGTTGGGCCAGTTCACGCACTTCCTGTGCCACGACCGCAAAGCCCTTGCCGGCTTCGCCGGCACGCGCCGCCTCGACACCGGCATTGAGTGCCAGCAGGTTGGTCTGGAAGGCGATTTCGTCGATAACACCGATGATGCGCGAGATTTCCTGCGACGACTGCGCAATGCCCTGCATCGAGGTCACGGCGCGCTGGACGACTTCGCCCGACTTCTCCGCATCCTGCACGGCAACACTGACGGTATTTGCAGCAATACCGGCATTGTCGGCACTCGAATGAACCTGCTCGGTCAACTCGTTGAGCGCGGCCGCCGTTTCTTCGAGGCTGGCAGCCTGCTGTTCTGTGCGCTTGGAGAGGTCTGCTGCACTCTCCGAGATCTCGCTACTGCCAGCGCCAATGTTGACGACGCTGACATTGACCGAGGCAATCGCCTGCTCGAGGCTGGCAAGCGCATTGTTGAAGTCGCGCTTGAGAGCTTCGTAGTCGCCGGGGAAATCATCGCCGATACGGTAGGTCAGGTTGCCCTGGGACAGTTGCGCCAGACCATTGCCGAGTGCAGAGACCACGTGCTGCTGCACGGAGGCGGATTGGTTGCGTTCCTGCTCGGAGCGCCGACGTTCGCCTTCGGCGTCATTGCGTTGCGCCTCGGCTTGTGCCGCAAGCGTATGGCTCTCGGCGAGGCGATGGCGAAAGCCTTCGAGCGCCTGCGCAACGAGGCCGATTTCGTCCTTGCTGTCCTGACCGGTGACCGGTTCGGAATACTGGCCGGCGCTCAGGGTCTTCACGCTGGCAACAAGCCCACCAAGCGGAGTCTGGACGAAGGATCGCACCGCGCAGTAAAGGGCAAACATCACGGCGCCGAGAACGATCAGTCCTCCGATGACCATCATGTAGGTCTGGGCTTCGAGGGGTGCGTTGATCGCCGCATGCGGCACATCGACGAGAACAACCCAATTGGTGTTCACGTCCGGCAATGCGAAGGGATAGACGACCCGGTCGAAACTGCCCTGGCCGTCATCGAGACCCTTGATCACGCCACCGGTCAGCGAAGTGATGGCGGATTTGACAAGATCGGCGCCGGTGCCGTCATAATCTTTCATCTGCAGATCCGGGGTCGGCGCTACGATCCACTTGCCGGTTTGGGAAAGCAGCGTGACGCGGCCGGATCCAAATGGCTGCAGCTTGTTCAGCTTGTCGGCCATGGCCTTCAGCGAGATATCGACGCCGCTGACCCCGATCAGTTTGCCGTTGACCGTGACCGGATAGGCGATGGAGGTCATCGCGGTATTTTCGCCCGTGGTCGATTCGGCGTAAGGCGGCGAGATCGCGCCCTTCAGGCTCTTTGCCGCGAGCGAATACCACGGTGCGACATAGTCGGAATCGAAGGTCGAGAAGGTAAAGCCGCCATCCTTGCTCTTCGTCCAATAGGGATTGAAGGTCCCGTCCTTGGACGAGCCGAATTCAGGCTTGCCAGCCATGCTGGGCGACTGTCCGTCAAAGGCATTGGGCTCCTCGGCGAACCAGCTGCCGAAGGCAAAGGCATTCTGCTCGACATTGGCTTTCAGCATGTCGACCACCGCCTTGCGGTCGACATACTTGCCGTCCTGTCCACGCCCGATGACGCCGGCCATTGAACGGGCTGCGCCGGCGAGTTCGCCAACGGCGGCGCCAACGTCTGTCGCAATAGCTTTCGCTTCGGCATTCGCCTGATCCATCGTCAGGGTCTCGACCCGATTGCGGGTCTGCGAAATGAGAAACAGGTTGGAGACGAAGAGCACGACGGCAATGGCGACGCCGGTCACGAGAATGAGTTTGGCTGCCAGGGATTTCATTCTGAAAATAGACATTAGGTCCTCGCGGTCATATGGAGGATTAATGCATCGGATGCGCATGATGCGCTCGCAAGGCAAGGATATGCCCCGTCATGGAGCAGGAGGGCGCAGTCTCCGGGCCGCATGGTTCACGGCTCAGCTTCGCCCCGGAAGATGAATCCCAATCTCTAAACTTTGCGTAAAAGCCAATCTATAAACGCCCGGAAACCGGGATGTTTCATGGTAAATTCTTGAAGGCTCGACAGCAAAGACATTTCATGTTCTGGCCGCGACATCTTCGGCCATGGGAATAGACGGCTGAGCCCCTGGCTTCAGGCAGGCGAGTGAGCCCGCGACCGCAGCGCGACGCAAGGCGTGTTCGAAATTCAGCCCTTGATCCAGGCTCGCGGCCAGATAGCCGCAGAACGTGTCACCCGCACCGACGGTATCGACCGGTTCGATCTTCAATCCCTTGGCCCGGTGTAGCGCGCCTTCGTGCGCGGCCACCACGCCGTCGCCGCCGAGCGTGACGATCAGCGTCTGTTTCGACTTTCCATGCATGTCGAGCATCAGCGCTTCGCGTGCGTCCGAGGTCAACTCGGTTGTGCCTGTCAGCAGTTCGAATTCCGTCTCGTTGGCAATGACGAAATCGGCTAGGGCCGCCAGGGTTGCAGCTTCAGGCGTCAACGGTGCGGTATTGAGAACGGTGCGCACGCCACGCGCCTTCGCAGCCTTCAGTGCTGCTTTGACCGCGTCAGCCGGAACTTCGAGTTGAAGCATCAAGAGGTCCGTGGATGAAAGCGCCGCAACGGCCGCTTCCGCCTGGGCAACATCAACAAGACCGTTCGCACCGGGAACGACGGCAATCATGTTTTCTCCGTCGCCGCCGACCAGGATCAGTGCAGTACCGGTCGGGCCGGTTTCATGGCGCACGCCGGAAAGATCGGCCCCGGCTTTGTCGAGAAGATCGAGTGCGGGTCCGGCAAACTCGTCCTTGCCGACCGCCCCGACCATGCGCACGCTGGCGCCCGCGCGCCGTGCGGCAAGTGCCTGATTGGCGCCCTTGCCGCCTGCTGCTGTCGCAAAGCCAGTGCCGGATACCGTCTCGCCAGGCGTCGGCAGCCGCGGCGTATTGGCAACCAGATCCATGTTGATGGAGCCGAAAACGGTGATCATGCGCTGAGCCTCTCTTTTTTCTGCGCTCTTTTGGACCAGGCGGTCAGTCCTCGTCAACAACCCTGAGCTTGAGCAGCCCGGTCCGGCTCTCGACCGTCTTGGCAGGCGTGTCCTCGCCCTCGACCCGCCCGTCTGGTATCCCACCGGGCACCTCGAATTCCATCGCCTCGATCTTCGCCCCGCGCCGCGCGAGCTTGTCCGAAGACGTCAGGATCTGGTCGACGTCCTTTTGTGCCGCGAGGAAATGTCCCTGAAGCTTCCTTGTCCGGTCATCGAGCCGGTTCAGGTCTTCCATCAGCCGGATGACTTCGCCCTGGATCAGATGGGCCTGCTCACGCATGCGCTGGTCCTTCAAGACCGCCTGAATCACCTGGATAGACAGCATCAGCAGCGACGGCGAGACGATGACCACGCGCTGCTTGTGGGCCTTCTGCACGACGCCCTCGAAGTTTTCATGAATTTCGGCAAAGATCGATTCCGATGGCACGAACAGGAAGGCCATGTCCTGCGTTTCGCCGGCGATCAGGTACTTTTCCGAAATGTCGCGGATATGCACCTCGAGATCGCGGCGGAATTGCTGGCTCGCGATCCGCTTTTGCTCAGCGGTTTCGCCGTCGCGGATCGCATTCCAGGCTTCCAGCGGAAACTTGGCATCGATCACCAGCGGCGGAGAATTGTTCGGCATGCGGATCGTGCAGTCCGGCCGCATGCCATTTGATAGCGTCGCCTGGAATGTAAACGCGCCCATTGGCAACCCGTCGGCAACGATGGTCTCCATACGCGACTGGCCAAAGGCGCCGCGCGTCTGCTTGTTGGAGAGGATGGCCTGCAGCCCGACCACGTCCTTCGCCAGCGACTGGATGTTGTTTTGCGCCGCATCGATCACGGCGAGCCGTTCCTGCAGGCTCCGCAGATTGTCATGCGTCGATTTCGTCTGCTCGGTGATTGTCGTGCCGAGGCGATGGGTCATGCCATCCAGCCGCTGGCTGATCGATTGATTGAGTTCCGCCTGCCGGCTGCCGAACACATCGGCCATGATTGCAAGCCGCCCCTGCATCTCTGCCTGGGCCTTCAACAGTTCACCGAGGCGGGCTTCCGCCGCCTGTTCACGTCGCAGTGCCTCTTCCTGATGCCGCAGCCGTGCGCGTCCGGAGCGCCAGACACCCCATCCCAACAGCACGAACGGAGTGGCGATCAGCGCCAGCGCGAAGCAAGCCAGAACCATGGGTGAAAGGGTGACTGAGCCGATGGTCACCGCCGGAAACTGGTATGGGTTCATAGTGTCAAGTCTAGCAGATTCGCATTGTCCGCATAGATCAAAGAGTGAACATTCGTCTTGATTGCGTCGGCGAAGCAAATATCAGAAAAAAATTATTTGCCGCCACATTTGACGAAGCGCAAATCAGCAAAATCGAAATGGCTGTTTTGCGCTCATTTCAAGAAGGTGCAACTTATGTGCTCAAAAACGCGTAGTTTTCGGCAACCAAAACTTTACCATTTAAGCATCTCTTGAAGTACATACATCAGCACTCGCTGATGAAACTAGGACGAGAGCGTAGAAACATCATGACGTCGAACGAAGATAACGTGGTTCTGAAAGCAAGGCTGAAATTCCTCGGTCTGGACGACAAGGCACGCGACACACTGCGTCTCCTTGGCCCGGTGATCCGCAAGAATGTCGGTGCCGCCCTGGATGTGTTTTACGCTCAGGTTCGAAAGACGCCCGAGACGGCCGCCTTCTTCAAGGGCGAAGAACATATTCGCAGTGCAAAGGGACGCCAGGAGCAGCATTGGGGCATCGTTGCCAATGCCGACTACAACGAAACCTATGTGCAGGGCGTCACCATGGTCGGCAAGGCGCATGCCCGCATCGGACTGGAGCCGCGCTGGTATATCGGCGGCTATGCTCTGCTGCTTGAGCAACTGGTCCATGCGGTGGTCCGCGATCGTTGGCCAAGCCGCTTTGGCAGGCAGAATGCGCCGCAGATGGCCGACGAGGTTTCGGTCATCGTCAAGGCTGCGCTTCTCGACATGGACTATTCAATCTCGGTCTATCTCGATATTCTTGCAGCCGAACGAAAGCAGGCAGAAGAAGCCCGGCTGAAGGCGGAGGCCGAGCAGGCCGTTGCTCTGGCGGCTCTGCGCAGCGTTTTGACCAAACTCGCCTCGGGCGATCTGGCAGCCCGCCTGACCGATGAAATGCCGGCCAACTTTGTCGAGATGGCCAAGGACTACAACAACTCGGTCGAGTCGCTGCAGGCGACGATCACCACGGTTCGCGGCGCGGCCGATGAGATCTTTCGCTCGACCTCGGCCATTTCGTCGGCCACCAATGATCTGGCGCAACGCACCGAACAACAGGCAGCCGGCCTCGAAGAGAGCACGGCAGCGCTGCACGATCTCACCCAGAATGTAACGCTCACGGCAGATGGAGCCCAGAAGGCTTCGGTGGTCGTCGGTGTGGCGCTGACGGAGGCGCGCGTGTCCGAGGAAGTGGTCTCGCGTGCGGTAGAAGCCATGGGCGCGATCGAGAAGTCCTCCGATGGTATCTCCAAGATCATCGGCGTCATCGATGAGATCGCCTTCCAGACCAATCTTCTGGCCCTCAATGCTGGCGTGGAAGCGGCCCGTGCTGGCGAGGCTGGACGCGGCTTTGCGGTCGTTGCCCAGGAAGTGCGCGAGCTTGCCCAGCGTTGTGCCAGTGCGGCCCGCGAAATCAAGGGTCTCATCTCGCAGAGCTCGAGCCAGGTTCAGACCGGTGTCGGCCTGGTCAACAATGCCGGCGAGGCCTTGGAAAAGATCATCGTCCGAATCGGCGAGATCAACGACATCGTCTCCAAGATCGCCTCTGCCGCAGCCGATCAGTCCGGTGGCCTGCGCGAGGTCAACACCTCGATCAGCTCGATGGACCAGATCACGCAGCGCAACGCTGCGATGGTCGAGGAAACGTCTGCCCAGACGGTGACGCTCAGCGATGAGGCACAAAGGCTGGTTGCAGCGCTTCAGGGCTTCAAGACGGATGGTGGCACTCACGCAGGCAGCCGGGATCGTACCGCGCAGATCACCTACCGACGGGCGGGTTGAGGGCAAGACTCTTCGGGATTGTTTAGTCTCTGTTTAGGATAACCATGGCAGGTGTAACGACAACCGGTGATCACCGGAATAGCCAACGCCTGTGATGGAACCATGACCCAGAAACCAAACACCGATCTGTCAGAACGCCTCGACTTCCTCGAAATCGATGACAGGACTCGGGCGACGCTCAACGAGCTGCGCCCGACCATCAACGACACCATCGGCGATGCGCTGGACAAGCTCTATCTGAAGATTGCACGCACCCCGAAGCTCGCAAGCTTCTTCCGCGACAAGGCGCACATCACCGGCGCCAAGAATTCCCAGATGGCGCATTGGGACAAGGCGGCCAAGGGTGGCTTCGATGCAGACTATGTCAAAGGTGTGACGGCTGTCGGCAAGGCGCATGCCCGCATCGGTCTTGAGCCGCGCTGGTACATTGGTGGCTATTCCATGCTGATCGGCGAACTCGCCGCGGGCATCCTGGTCAAACACTGGCCGTTCCCGTTCGGCAAGCAGCATGCCCATGCCCTGGCAGACAAGCTCAAGGCGCTGGTCAAGGCCGCCATGCTGGACATGGACTATTCGATCTCCGTCTATCTGCAGGAACTGGATGCCAGGCGCGTGCAGCTTGAAGAAGAGCGCTTGCGGTTCGAGGCCGACCAGGCCATCGCAATGGAACACTTGCGCAAAGGTCTGGAAGCCCTGGCACAGGGCGATTTCGAAGCCCGCATGACCAGCGACCTGCCGCAGAATTTCAAGGAAATGGCCGGCTATTACAATGACACGGTCGACCGGCTGAACACCTCGTTCGCCGCCATCCGCCGCGCGTCGGACGAAATTCTCAACGGCACCGAGACCATCGCCCGTGCGTCTGGCGAATTGGCCAACCGTACGGCCAAGCAGGCAACAGGGGTTCAGGAAAGTTCGACGGCTCTACAACAACTCTCGGTCAGCGTCAGCCAGACGGCGGCCAATGCCGAACGAGCCTCGATGACCGTTCGCGAAACCCAGCAGCAGGCCCAATCCTCCGGTGCAGTCGTCTCGCGTGCCGTATCCGCCATGGGCGCGATCGAAAAGTCTTCGACGGAGATCTCCAAGATCATTGGCGTTATTGACGAGATTGCCTTCCAGACCAATCTTCTTGCACTCAATGCTGGCGTCGAGGCGGCCAGAGCAGGCGAGGCCGGCAAGGGTTTTGCGGTCGTGGCACAGGAAGTCCGCCAGCTTGCCCAGCGCAGCGCCGATGCTGCCAAGGCAATCAAGCAGTTAATCTCGCAGAGTTCCGATCAGGTGAAGGAGGGCGTTGGCCTCGTCTCCGGCACTGGTGATGCCCTGACCGACATCATTACCCGCATCGATGCGATCAACGCATTCGTCTCGGACATCGCGACCGCCGCCAAGGACCAGGCCATGGGGCTGAACGAAGTCAACCAGGCGACCCGCAACATGGATCACCTGACCCATGAAAACAGCGATATGGTCGAGCAGACATCGGAAGAAACACGCCGTCTTCGCGCCGAAGTGGCCGGTCTGGTCGAGTTGCTGAGCCATATCCGCACCCGCTCCACCGAGCATTCTGGGGCAAAACCAGGTGCGTCTTCTAAGCATTCAGGTCGCCGGGCGGCCTGAGACACTGTAAACGGAGCGAAATCGTGCGTTTTTCGATTTCCTCCGTTTCGATCTTGCGCTAAGTGAGGCCCATGACGATAAAGCCTCTCATCATCCTCCCCGACCCCCTCTTGCGTCAGGTCTCCCAGCCCATTGAGCGGGTAGACGCCGATATCCGCAGGCTTGCCGAAGACATGCTTGAAACCATGTACGAGGCACCCGGCATCGGTCTTGCCGCAATCCAGGTTGGCGTCGCCCGCCGCATGCTGGTCATCGACATCTCCAAGGAAGGCGATGAGCGCGAGCCACTGGTATTCATCAATCCGGAGATTGTTCGTTCCTCCGACGAGCGCTCGGTCTATGAAGAGGGATGCCTGTCGATCCCCGACTATTATGCCGAAGTCGAGCGCCCGGCTGCGATTACGGTCAAGTCGCTCGACCGTGAGGGCCGCGAAACGCTGACGGAGGCCGACGGTCTCCTGGCAACCTGCCTGCAGCATGAAATCGATCATCTCAACGGTGTGCTGTTCATCGACCACATCTCCCGCCTGAAGCGCGAGATGGTGATCAAGAAATTCACCAAGGCTTCCAAATCAAAGCTTTGATCCGTCGCGCCCGTCGAGGGCGCGCCCATTTTCCGGTTCTGAAGGCGAGACGCCATGTCACTTCGCATCATCTTCATGGGCACGCCGGATTTTTCCGTGGCGACCTTCAGGGCGCTGGCTGAGGCCGGCCACGAGATCGCCGCCGTCTACACCCAGCCGCCGCGTCCCGGCGGCCGTCGTGGTCTCGATCTGCAGAAATCTCCGGTGCATCAGGCCGCTGAACAGCTTGGCCTGCCTGTCTTCCATCCAGTCAACTTTCGCGACCCTGCCGACCGCGATCACTTCGTCGCCCTGAAGGCCGATGTCGCGGTGGTGGTTGCCTATGGTCTCCTGCTGCCGGAAGCAATTCTAAAAGGCACGCGGCTCGGCGCCTATAATGGCCATGCGTCGCTGCTGCCTCGTTGGCGAGGAGCTGCTCCCATCCAGCGGGCGATCATGGCAGGCGACCTGCAGACCGGCATGATGGTGATGAAGATGGACAAGGGTCTCGATACCGGCCCGGTCGCACGCACGGCAATGGTCGACATCGGGCCGAACATGACTGCCGGTGAATTGCACGACCGCCTGAGCGCGGTCGGTGCCGCGACCATGGTCGATGCCATGGCGGCACTCGAAGCCGGCACGTTGACTACGGTTGCGCAGCCGGAAGAGGGTGTGCTTTACGCGGCGAAGATCGACAAGAGCGAAACCCGCACCGACTTTTCGAGACCGGCGACGGAGGTGCACAATCATATCCGCGGGCTCGCGCCGTTCCCCGGTGCCTGGACTGAGATTGTGATCAACGGCAAACCGGAGCGCGTCAAGCTGCTTGCATCCGAACTGGCCCAGCCTGACGGCGTCAGGGCCCTGCCTGGCACAGTCCTTGACGAGCCCTTGGGTATAGCCTGCGGTGTGGGTGCCGTTCGGCTTGTCCGCTTGCAGAAGGCTGGCGGCAAGCCACTGTCAGTCGAGGATTTCCTGCGCGGAACACCACTGCCGCCGGGTACGGTGATCGCCTGATGCCGCGCTTTCGCTTGTGTGTCGAATATGACGGCACCCCCTATGTCGGCTGGCAGCGCCAGGACAACGGTGCGTCGGTCCAGAGCGCCCTCGAAAAGGCCATCCTCGCCCTCAGCGGCGAGACGGTGGTGATCCGCGGCGCCGGCCGCACCGATTCCGGCGTTCATGCCTTGGGTCAGGTGGTTCATGCCGATCTGTCGCGCGATTGGGTCCCGGACAAACTGCGCAACGCGTTAAACGCCCATTTGGGACTGGCGGGCGAGCGCGTCGCTGTCATTGAAGTCAGGGCTGTTCCGGATGACTTCGATGCCCGCTTCTCGGCCCTGCGCCGTCATTATCTCTACCGCATCATTTCGCGGCCCGCACGATTGGCTTTGGAAGCGCAGCGCGCCTGGTGGGTGCCCAAGCCACTGGATCATCTGGCCATGCACGAGGCGGCGCAGCAGTTGGTCGGCCATCACGACTTCACCACGTTCCGCTCGGTGCATTGTCAGGCCAAAAGCCCGATGCGCACGCTGGATCGTCTTGATGTCAGCCGCACGGGCGACCTGATCGAGATCCGGGCAACAGCCCAGAGTTTCCTGCACAATCAGATCCGTTCCTTTGCCGGCACGCTGAAGCTGGCAGGCGAAGGCAAGATGACGCCCGAGGATGTGCGCGCCGCCCT
>ERZ1034401.56-NODE-56-length-39032-cov-3.709239_pt1 | contig 39032 bp, 35 predicted proteins | sample MGYA00520601_ERZ1034401 | MGnify/ENA primary metagenome ERZ1034401 (study PRJEB33736, sample SAMEA104288476) | Azolla filiculoides | biome: Urban; feature: water surface; material: ditch water | place: Netherlands | collected 2014 ... | reverse complement strand
GGGGGGGTGAAGGCCCCGCCGCTCTTTTGTTTGACCCGGTGACCTTTCAGTCAATCCGATCAGTCGATATCGGAGACGGCATCCGCCTTGCCGCTAATGCGGTGGGCAAGAGCTGCTTCCATGAACTCGTTCAGGCCACCGTTCAGGACATAGTCCGGATCCGTGCTTTCAACGCCGGTGCGCAGGTCCTTGACCAGTTGGTAGGGCTGCAGGACGTAGGAGCGGATCTGGTGGCCCCAGCCGATATCCGTCTTCGAGGCGGCTTCGACATTGGCGGCATCTTCGCGCTTCTTCAGCTCGGCTTCGTACATGCGGGCACGCAGCATATCCCAGGCCTTGGCCTTGTTCTTGTGCTGCGAACGTTCCTGCTGGCACTGCACGACGATGCCGGTCGGGATATGCGTGATACGCACGGCCGAGTCGGTCGTGTTGACGTGCTGGCCGCCGGCGCCGGACGAACGATAGGTGTCGATACGGCAGTCGCTTTCGTTGATGTCGATCTGGATCGAATCATCGACGACCGGATAGACCCAGACGCTCGAGAACGAGGTATGGCGGCGGGCGTTCGAATCGTATGGCGAAATGCGGACCAGGCGATGCACGCCCGATTCGGTCTTCATCCAGCCATAGGCGTTGTGGCCCTTGATATGCACGGTCGCGGACTTGATGCCGGCTTCTTCGCCGTCATGCACTTCGAGCACTTCGACCTTAAAGCCCTGCTTTTCGGCCCAGCGGATATACATGCGCAGCAGCATGTTGGCCCAGTCCTGCGACTCGGTGCCGCCTGCGCCGGAATGCACTTCGATATAGGTGTCGTTGCTGTCGGCTTCGCCCGACAGCATGGCTTCGACCTGGCGGCGGGCCGCTTCGACCTTGAGCAGCTTCAGCTGCTCCTCGGCATCCTTGACGATGCTTTCGTCGCCCTCTTCCTCGCCCATCTCGATCAGCTCGATATTATCCAACATCTGCTGTTCGAGACGCTTGACGCCGGAAATGCTGTCATCCAGCTGCTGGCGCTCGCGCATCAGCTTCTGGGCTTCCTGGGCGTCGTTCCAGAGGTTCGGGTCTTCGGCCTTGTTGTTCAACCAGTCCAGTCGTCTTACCGCCTGATCCCAGTCAAAGATGCCTCCTCAGCAGGCTTATGGCCTGCTTGATTTCGTCGACTACATTCTCGATTTCATTACGCATAAGTCTGGTTCTCAACCTCGAAGAAAAACTGGTCCGATGGGGAACGGTTAAAAAAACGTGGCCCTCGAATAGTTGCGCCCGGCCTTTCTGTAAAGGGCCGGGCGCAAGCATCCAGGGTCAATGGGTCAGAACAGGCCGCCGGATCCGGACGTCACGGCCTGGTTTGCCTGCGGCGAAGCCTTCAGAATTTCCTCCGGTGGTGCGTAGCCGTCCATGCCGATGACGGACAGCGTGTCGGCCGGGCCGGTTCCGGGCTTGAAGGCCTCCATGATCGTATCCGGCTCACCTTCCAGCGCAAACATGCCGGTGGTGCGGTTGACGGCGACAACGCTCATGCCTTCCGGCACGAGAAACTTGCCCGCCGGCTTGCCGGCAACGGCGGCCTGCATGAAATCGTTGAAAATCGGCGCAGCCAGCGATCCGCCGGTCGAGCCGCGCCCAAGCGGTGCCGGCGTATCGAAGCCGATAAAGACGCCCGCGACCAGGTCCGGCGTATAGCCGACGAACCAGGCGTCCTTTTCGTCGTTCGAGGTACCGGTCTTGCCGGCGACCGGACGGTCGAGCTTGATCTTGCCGGCAGCCGTACCGCGGGTGACGACGCCTTCGAGCATCGAAGTGATCTGGTAGGCCGTCATCGGATCGAGAACCTGCTCGCGGTTGTCGACAATATTGGGTTCCTGCTGGCCGCCGAAGCTGTCGGCGTTGCAGCCTTCGCAAATGCGATCCTCGTGGCGGAAGATCGTCTTGCCGTGGCGGTCCTGGATACGGTCGATCAGCGTCGGCTTGATCTGCTTGCCACCATTGGCGAACACGGCATAGGCCGAGACCATGCGCAGAACGGTCGTTTCGCCGGAGCCCAGCGACATGGCCAGAACCGGGTTCATCTTGTCATAGACGCCGAAGCGTTCGGCATATTCCGCCACCAGGTTCATGCCCATGTCATTGGCAAGGCGCACGGTCATCAGGTTACGCGATTTTTCAATGCCCATGCGCAGCGTCTGCGGACCGGCGGAGCCACCGCCGTAGTTCTGCGGGCGCCAGACCTGGCCGCCGGAGACGAATTCGATCGGCGCATCGAGGATGACCGAGGCCGGCGTGTAGCCGGTATCAAGGGCTGCTGCATAAACGAAGGGCTTGAAGGACGAACCGGGCTGGCGCATGGCCTGGGTGGCGCGGTTGAACTCCGACTGGGCATAGGAGAAGCCGCCGACCAGGGCCAGAACACGGCCCGTATGCGGATCCATGGCGACCAGGCCACCCTGGACCTTGGGCGGCTGGCGCAGGCGATAGCGATTGCTCTCGCCGGCGACCGGCTCGACATAGACGACGTCGCCGACCGACAGGACGCCCTGCGGCGACTTTGCCGACTTGCGGTCCGCCGAGGCCGAGCGATAGGCCCATTCCATGTCGTCCGGTTCGATGCGACCGCGGGCGCGCTCAGCGACAACCTTGCCGCCGCCTTCCTTGGCGGGCTGCAGGCCGATGTCGACGCCGTCGGTCGAGGAATCGAGCACGATCGCGATTTTCCATTCCGGGACGTCGGCAAGACCTGCGACGTCTGCCAGCGGCACGCCCCAGTCACCTTCGACAGGGATCTGCTTGATCGGACCGCGGAAACCGCGGCGCTGGTCATAGGTCAGAAGCGCCGACTGCAGGGCCCTGCGCGCCTGGATCTGCATCTCGGGATCGAGCGATGTGCGGATCGACAGGCCACCTTCGTAGAGCGACTTGTCGCCGAACCGTTCGATGATCTGCCGGCGCACTTCCTCCGAGAAGTAGTCGGATGCGAACAGGGAGGAACCGGTGCGACGCAGATTGACACCGAGCGGCTGCTTCTTCGCTTCGGCGCCTTCTTCGCTGGTCACAAAACCATTTTCGACCATGCGGTCGATGACCCAGTTGCGGCGCTCGATGGCAGCGGCTTCCCTGCGGAAGGGATGATAGTTGTTCGGCCCCTTGGGCAAGGCTGCCAGATAAGCCGTCTCGGCAATCGTCAGTTCGGTGACCGACTTGTCGAAATAGGTGAGTGCCGCGCCGGCGATGCCATAGGCATTCAGGCCGAAGAAGATCTCGTTGAGATAGAGCTCGAGGATCTTGTCCTTGGAATAGGCCTGCTCGATGCGGAAGGACAGAATGGCTTCCTTGATCTTGCGGTCCATCGTCTGGTCGGATGAAAGCAGGAAGTTCTTGGCGACCTGCTGGGTGATCGTCGAGGCGCCGACCGGGCGGCGGCCGGAACCGAAGTTCTGCAGGTTGACGAGAATGGCGCGGCCGAGACCATAGATATCGACGCCGGGATGATTGTAGAAATTCTTGTCTTCGGCCGAGAGGAAAGCTGCCTTGACCCGGTCCGGTATTGCTTGGATCGGCAGGAAGAGCCGCCGTTCGCGGGCGTATTCCGCCATCAGCGCGCCGTTGCCGGCATGAATGCGTGTCGTCACTGGCGGTGCGTAACTTGCCAGAACCTCGTAGTTGGGAAGGTCCTTGGTCATCCCGTTCAGATAGATGGCAACGCCGCCGGCCACAATAAGGGCCAGCACGGATGCCAATCCGAAGAGATATCCAATCAGTCTGATCATGTTTTCGCTACCGGCTCTTGCTTCGGGTTCGGCGCGCCGCGAAAAGCTTCGCACACCCCGTGGCGTTTTGCACGTCGAGCGATGCTTGGCAAGACATGCGAGGCTCCTGCGCGGGCTGGGCGATTCGCCGATCGGACCAGATGCGCCTTCGATTTCGAGTAACTGCGGGAATGTGAGGAAAATAGGGCCGTTGGCGAGACTTCGTCATGGTCCGCACCAACGTCCACAGCCAGATCCTCACCCGCCATTGGCCAGAACCGGTGCCCGATAGCGCCGGATCGCATCAACCATCAAGCCGGCAACCTTGTCGCGCCAGACCGGATCGAGCAACAGTTTCTCGTCCTCCTTGTTGGACAGAAAGCCGAGTTCCAGCAGGATCGACGGTACATCATGGGCCTGCAGCACTCTGAAACCTGCATAACGATGCGGATTGTTGATCAGGCCGATTTGACCTTCAAACGAGCCAACAACCGCCTGGGCCATGGAGATCGAAAAGGCCTGCGTCTCGCGACGGGTGAGATCGAGGAGGATATCAGTGACCTCGGATGGCTCATCGGAATGCGCGACGCCACCGATGGCATCGGAGAAGTTCTCACGCTCGGCCAGTTGAGCCGCCATGTGGTCGGATGCCTTGTCGGAGATCGTGTAGACGGTCGCGCCACGGATATCGCCCTGGCGCAGAGTGTCTGCATGCAGCGAGATCAACAGGTTCGCACCCTTCTGACGGGCCAGCACGACCCGCTGGGACAGAGATAGAAACTGATCGCCGTCGCGCGTCATCACGGCGTGGATGCCCGGTTCTTTCTGCAGTTTTTCCAGCAGGATCCGGGCAAAAGCCAGCGTGATGTCCTTTTCCGGCGTCTTTGTCGTCGCACCAGCCGCACCGGCATCGATCCCGCCGTGGCCGGCATCGATGGCGATGACGTATTCATCCGAAACGGACCCCACGGCTGCAAGCTGATCCGCCGCAATGGCTGTCGGCTCGGTCTGCGCATTCCAGGCCTGCTCCTTGACCAGGCGGTCGAAATCCTGCTGCGGGATCAACTCGGCATCAAGCACAAGGCGAAACCCCTTGCCATCTTCATTGGCGAGGACCTCGGCCGAAACGAGTTTGGCGGGACGCTGTGCTGTGAGGACAAGGCGCGCCGAACTTGCATCCATGGAGCCGTAGCGGATGTCGCGAAACAGGCCCGTGGCCTTCAGGTCACTTTCGGCAAAAGCGAAGGCCGTTGCCGGCAAATCGACAACAATGCGATCGGGATTGGCGATGTAGCGGGCTTCGAACGTGGGGCGGGTATCGAAATCGAGCACGACACGGGTGCGGGCATCGTCTCCGGCAACCCGCGCGGCATAGGCGACCATCAGCGTGGATGGCAACCCGGACGGCGCCTGCGCAGAGACTGCGGCGGCAGGTTGCCCCCCTGCCCCGAATGCTGCACCAAATATCAAGATGACGCCCGCGATTCGTCCGAAACGCGTGGCATTCTCCGCGGCTAAATGCACAAATGCTGAAATCAAGCCTGTTCCCCAGGTTGGCGGCCGCCGGAAGTGATGTCCGTCACAGAAGCACGATCGCTTCTTTTTACGCTGACGACCACCCGCAACCCTCCATTCATGATGAATTCACGACATAAAATACGAATAAAAGGCCACTTTCGAACGGGAATCGCAGTACGCGAGCGAATTGATCTAATTGACTGCCATTATGGCATAAATCCGTTTGCTCTTGCTATTGTGACACAGAAAACATACAAGTCACGTGAGGGAAAAAGTGCAAACGGGATAGAAATTCCGCCACGGCTGCCAACCTCTGACAATGGAATTGGCGCCTGTTTAGCCGGACGTTCATCTGCCGTCTCCGCATTTGTTCCTGAAACTGGTTTAACAACGCCGGCACGGCCGGCAAACATCGGTGGCTCCCCACCAAAGGCTCTTGAATGAGCATCCATCGGATCCCGAGGGGTCCATATCATTGTCGTTGACGTACGGTTTTTGATGTTTTTGCAACAGGTTGACATGACCACGAACGGACCGGGATCGATAGATCACCCGATGCCCGTTCGGATGTTGCAAGCCCGGTCCTCCGTGCGTCCACATTCATATCCGGCGCACAGTCCGCTTGGTTCCAGCCGCTTCCCAGTTCAGCGCGCGGATGGACCACCGACCGAGGGCGCCGAGGAGCACAGCTTAAATGGCAGACAAAATGCTTATCGACGCGTCTCACGAAGAAGAGACGCGGGTTGTCGTTGTACGCGGTAACCGCATTGAAGAATTCGATTTCGAATCCCAGCACAAGAAACAAATTCGCGGCAACATCTATCTGGCAAAAGTAACGCGGGTCGAACCCTCGCTGCAGGCCGCCTTTGTCGATTACGGCGGCAACCGCCATGGCTTCCTGGCCTTTGCCGAAATCCACCCCGATTACTACCAGATCCCGCTTGCCGATCGCCAAGCCCTGCTTCGTGCCGAAGCCGAGGAGCATCGCAAAGAAAATGACGTCGAGGGTGACGAGCCTGTGAGCGCCGACCCGGCGTATCAGGACCAGCCCGACATCGGCATCCCCTCCAACGAAGAGCTTGCCGCGACAGACGCCCCTGTCGAAGCCGTCGAAACGGTCACCGAAGTCGCCGTTGTGGACGCGGAAGCCGAGGTTGCCGAAGAGGCGCCGAAGGCCAAGCCGAAGCGTGTTCGCAAGCCGCGCGCCAAGAAGGCTGCCGCTGGCGATGAAGCCGCAGCGTCCGACGACAGCGCCGGTGATGACGATGCCTCGGGCGGCACGATCGCCGCCATGGTTGAAATGGATGAGATTTCCGAAGAAGCCGGACGTCGCCGTGGCCGCGATGACGACGGTGATGATGATGACGACGATCACATCGAGGAAAAGGAAGAAATCGAATCCGTCGGCGCCGAAGACGCGATGGAAGAGGTTCCGGATCGCATTCAGCGCAAGCCGCGCAAGCTGTACCGCATCCAGGAAGTGATCAAGCGCCGGCAGATCCTGCTGGTTCAGGTTGCCAAGGAAGAACGCGGCAACAAGGGCGCCGCTCTCACGACCTATTTGTCGCTGGCAGGCCGCTACTCGGTGCTGATGCCCAACACGGCACGCGGTGGCGGCATTTCGCGCAAGATCACCAACCCTGCCGACCGCAAGCGCCTGAAGGAAATCGCCCGCGGCCTCGAAGTGCCGCAGGGCATGGGCGTGATCCTGCGCACCGCCGGTGCCAACCGCACCAAGGTCGAGATCAAGCGCGATTTCGAATATCTGATGCGCCTGTGGGAAAACGTCCGCACGCTGACGCTCGCCTCGACAGCCCCTTGCCTCGTCTATGAGGAAGGCTCGCTGATCAAGCGCTCGATCCGTGACCTGTATAACAAGGACATCAGCGAGATCGTCGTGTCCGGCGAAGAAGGCTATCGCGAAGCGAAAGACTTCATGAAGATGCTGATGCCGAGCCACGCCAAGGTGGTTCAGCCTTACCGCGATCTGCATCCGATCTTCGCGCGCTCGGGCATCGAAGCGCAGCTCGACCGCATGCTGCAGCCGCAGGTGACGCTGAAGTCCGGCGGCTACATCATCATCAACCAGACCGAAGCGCTGGTATCGATCGACGTGAACTCCGGGCGCTCGACCCGCGAATATTCGATCGAAGACACCGCGCTGCAGACCAACCTGGAAGCGGCAGAAGAAGTCGCCCGCCAGTTGCGCCTGCGCGACCTTGCCGGCCTGATCGTCATCGACTTCATCGACATGGAAGAAAAGCGGAACAACCGCTCCGTCGAGAAGAAGTTGAAGGATTGCCTGAAGAATGACCGCGCCCGCATCCAGGTCGGCCGGATCTCGCATTTCGGCCTGCTTGAGATGTCGCGCCAGCGCATTCGCGCCTCGGTGCTGGAATCGACGACCCAGGTCTGCCCGCACTGCCAGGGCACCGGCCTGATCCGTTCGCAGTCGTCGGTTGCCCTGCATGTCCTGCGCGGCATCGAGGAATTCCTGCTGAAGAGCACGACCCACGACATCATCGTGCATTCCACGCCGGAAACAGCCCTTTACCTGCTGAACCAGAAGCGCGGCACGATTGTCGACTATGAGCAGCGCTTCGGCGTTTCGATCGTCGTCGAAGCCGATCATGCCGACCACAGCGGTTCGCAGCACTTCACCATCGAGCGTGGCGAAGCCGTGCCGAACCCAGTCAAGATCGAAAGCCTGATGTCGCTCCTGCCGGAGCCGGAAGAAGACGAATACGTTCCGGAACCCGAGGACGAGGATGACGAAGAGTTGGTGGCAGCACCGGTTGCCGCCACGGCTTCTCCGCAGGCTGACGCATCGGCCAATGGCGACGAACAGGGCAATCGCAAGCGCAAGCGCCGTCGTCGCCGTCGCGGCAAGAACGGCCCGAATGGCGAAACCAACGGCGCCCAGGCTTCCGGCATGGAAGACGATGGCGACGAGGACGAAGGTGACGAGGCTGACGACGACGCTGCCGAAGGCGGCAGCGAAGCCGTGGCCGGCGATGTCGATGCCAACGGCGACGACAGCCAGAAGCGCAAGCGCCGCCGTCGCGGCAAGCGCGGTGGCCGTCGCAACCGTCCGGGCGAAGAAGGCTCGCTGGAGGCTGGCGATGAAAATGGCGAAGACGGCGACGACGGGGAAGAAACCGACGGCGTGACCGAAACCGCCGCGGAAATGGCTGACGAACGGGTTGTCGAGACCTCTCCGTCGATGGCGGCAGTCGAAGCGACGGAAGAGGCCCCTGCGGTCCCGGCCCCGAAAGCGCGCCGGACCCGCAAGGCGAAGGTTGCTCCTGAGACCGCCGAACCGGCTGTTGCCGAAGCCGCTCCGGCGGTCGTGGTCGCTGAACCGGTTGTTACCGAAATCCTGGAACCGGCTGTTGCCGAGGCCGTGGAACCCGTTGCGGCACCGATCGCAGCGCCGGCCGAGACCCCGGTTGCTGACGTGGTTGCCGAGGAAGCCGTCGTCGACGAGAGCAAGCCGGCCCGCGCCAACCGTGAATCGAATGTCACATCGTCACAGCCCGTCGTCACTTCTGTGAATGCGTCGGACGAGAACGGCGAAGCGGCCAAGCCCAAGAAGGGCGGCTGGTGGCAGAAGCGCGGTTTCTTCTGAGCCGCAGCTGAAATTCGAAAATGAAAAAGGCCCCAATCGGGGCCTTTTTCATGTCTTGCTGGCTGGTTGTTTACGTCCTTCAGGCCGGGCGGAAACGCTGCATGACCAGCGTCGGCTTATCCATGAAACTCGCGTCATGGCTGCGGACATATCCGCATTTTTCGGCAACGCGGACCGAGCCCTCATGGGACGGGTCGAAGATCGCAACCGTGCGTTCAGTGAGAAAATTGGCGTCGGCCCAGTCATGCGCCGCCTTGACGACTTCGGTCGCCAACCCCTTGCCTTGCGCCGTGGAGACCAGTGCCCAGCCGGCTTCGGGGACATTGCCCAGCGGCGGGGTGATTTCGCGTTGATAGTCGGCAAAGCCGGTATCGCCCAGATATTCGCCGGTCTGGCGATCCTCGACAGCCCAGTAGCCAAAGCCGACAGCTTGCCAATGACCGATGTAGCGCAGCAGTCTTGACCAGGTTTCAGACGGTGCGGATGGCCGGCCGAGAATGAAACGTACAACGGCCTCCTCCGCCCACATGGCAGTCATCGCCGGGAAATCCTCGACCCGATGCGCACGCATTCGCGTCCGTTCGGTCAGAATTTCCGGTGGCGACTTCAGTGGCTGCGCGACGAGATGCTGAAACAACCGCCTGTTCCTTTCCGCGAGGATGGCTTGCTGCAAGTCGCCCTCAGGTATTGATTCAACACATTGGTAAACTGATTCCGCAAACGGACCGAAGTCCCTGATGCGGAATATTTTTCGCTCATTGCCTCAATGATCAACCAAGCCATCCGGCGAGACGGTCCGTCGCCTCGATCATCTCCGCCATGGTGCCTGCATAAGACAGGCGCAGCGCCAGATGGCCATCGACAGGATCGAAATCCATGCCCGGCGTCGTCGCGACATCGATCTCGGCCAGCATTCGTTTTGCAAAGGCCATGCTGTCATTGGTGTAGCGGGTCGCATCGACATAGGCATAGAAGGCGCCATCCATCGGCGACAGCAGCGGCAGGCCGAGTTCCGGCAGGCGGCGCAGAAGAAAGTCGCGATTGGCGCGGCAGCTTTCCTTGTAGTGCTCCAGCTCTTCGGTTGCACCCAAGGCGGCGATCGCGGCGATCTGCGACAGTTCGGGCGCGGAGATGTATAGGCTCTGGGCGAGACATTCGATCGGGCGCACGAGTTCCTCCGGCAGCACCATCCAGCCGATACGCCAGCCGGTCATGCAATAATATTTGGAGAAGGAATTGATCACCACCGCCTGCTTGCCGATGGTGAGGGCGGATGCTTCTTCGGCGCCATAGGTCAGGCCATGATAGATCTCGTCGGAAATCAGCGCGATGCCATGCCCCTCGCAATAGTCGTAGACCGCCTTGAGCTGGGCGGCAGAGGTCACCGTTCCGGTCGGATTGGCCGGGCTTGCCAGCAGCACGCCTTTCAGGCGGAGACCGGCGGAAGACTGGGCCTGTTCCAGACTTTCGGGCGTCAGGGTATAGCCGGTCTCGGCGCTGACCGGCACTTCGATGACAATCAGCCCCAGGGCCGACAGGATGCTCCGATAGGCGGGATAGCCTGGACGGGCAATGGCGACCGCATCGCCGACATCGAAGAGCGAAAGGAAGGCAAGGTTGAAGCCGGCGGAAGACCCCGTGGTGATCATGATGCGACCGGCATCGACATCAATACCGTGGCGATCGCGATAGTCATCGGCCAGACCCTGGCGCAGTGCGGCAAGTCCCAAGGCATCCGTGTAGCCAATTCGACCCGCAACCAGGGCCGCCTGGGCGGCTGCCAGCGCGGCCCTGGGTGCGGGATGCCCGGGCTGGCCGACCGCCATGGAGATGACCGGCTTGCCGGCCTGGCGACGTCTTGTGGCCTCCGCGAGGATATCCATGGCATGAAAAGGCTCGACTGCGCTGCGTTTTGAAATGGAAAGCACGGAATGGACGCTCCTGTCATAGAATGCGCCTGACATTTGCCGCAAAGCTGCGGCCTTCACAATGGCGAGAGGGACAAAGGGCCGGCAATTTTGCGATTTCGCTTGCCTGAGGCAAGGGTTAGGTTACCGATGCCACCGCCCGATATCGCCTGGGCCGATTGCCGGCTGGCAGAATTCAAGACGAGGAAAGACATGGCTCTGAATTTCAAGACGATCGCCGCCACGGCACTGGTTCTCCTTCCGGCCATGCTGCCCATGCCTGCCAGCGCGCTCGACGAGACGCAGAAAAAGGAAATCGGCGAATTCGTCCGTGAATACCTGATCGAAAATCCGGAGATCATGCTGGACGTGCAGGATGCGCTGCAGAAGAAGCAGGAAGAGGCGCGGCTGAAGAAGGCCTCCTCGGCCGTTGCCGACCACAAGGACGCGCTGTTCTCGTCGGAACATGACATCGCCATCGGCAACCCGAAGGGCGATGTGACGCTGGTCGAGTTCTTCGACTACAATTGCGGCTATTGCCGCCGTGCGCATGACGACATGAGCGCACTGCTGGAGAAGGACAAGAACATCCGCTTCGTTTTGAAGGAGTTCCCGATCCTCGGACCGGAATCGGTTGCGGCCCACAAGGTATCCGATGCGGTGCGGAAGCTTTCGCCGGAAAAATATCCGGACTTTTTCCACGCGATGATGACATCGGACGGCCGCGCCTCGGAAGAGAGCGCCATTGCGATCGCCGTCGGTCTCGGCCTGACTGAAGAGGCCCTGCGTGCCAAGATGAAGGACAGCCCGAACGATGCTTCGGTGCAGGAGGCCTATCAGCTGGCAACCAGCCTCGGCATTACCGGAACTCCGTCCTATATCCTCGGGAACGAAGCCGTTTTCGGCGCCGTCGGCTCCGAAGCCCTCGAAGCCAAGGTCGCCAATATGCGCTCCTGCGGCAAGGCGACCTGCTGAGACCGCAAGCCCTCGGCTCGGGGACAACCGTTCCTGCCTTAACCCTAGTGGCATTTTCCGGGGAAGGTCCTTCGCTATTGTGGCAAAGGGCTTTCCCTGCAGGGCCGCGCGGTCTATAGGAGGCGGTTGAAAACCGACGGAACTGTAGATGACAAAGACCATTTTTGTTCTGAATGGCCCCAACCTGAATGCCCTCGGCAAGCGGGAACCGGGGATCTATGGCGGCAAGACACTCGCCGACATCGAGGCGGACTGCAAGGCAGCCGGCCTGGAACTCGGGCTTGAGGTGGACTTCCGCCAGTCGAACCATGAAGGCGTATTGATCGACTGGCTGCACGAGGCCGGCGAAAAGGCAGCTGGCGTTGCCTTCAATGCAGGCGCCTATACGCATACGTCCGTTGGCCTGCATGACGCGATCCGCGCCATCCCGGTGCCGGTGATCGAAGTGCATATCTCGAACGTGCATGCACGCGAGGAATTCCGCCACAAATCGATGATAGCGCCCGCCGTCAAAGGGGTTATCTGCGGTTTTGGACCCTTAAGTTACATCCTGGCGCTGCAGGCGCTGAAAAACATCACGCAATAACAAGAATACAGGACATCATCCATGGCTGAGAAGAAATCGGGTATCGATCAGGCGCTGATCCGTGATCTGGCGAACATCCTCAACGAAACGGATCTGACCGAGATTGAAGTCGAGCAGGACGACCTGCGCATCCGCGTTTCGCGCAACGGCACACAGGTCATGATGCCGCAGATGCAGGCCTATGCCCAGCCGGTTGCTGCCGCACCGGCGGCGGTTGCTGCTGCTGCTGCTCCGGTTGCTGCTGCGCGCGACCTGTCCAAGGCCCTGACCGCACCGATGGTCGGCACCGTCTATCTGTCGCCTGCTCCGGGTGCACGCGCCTTCGTCGAAGTGGGTGCGACCGTCAAGGAAGGCCAGACACTCCTGATCATCGAAGCGATGAAGACGATGAACCAGATCCCGGCCCCGCGTTCGGGCAAGGTTGTCGAAATCCTGGTCGAAGACGGCAGCCCGGTAGAATACGGCGAGCCGCTCGTCGTCATCGAGTAAGCCGATGACCGCTATTTCAAAGATCCTCATCGCCAATCGCGGCGAAATCGCCCTGCGCGTGCTGCGCGCCTGCAAGGAACTCGGCATCGCCACCGTTGCCGTGCATTCCACCGCTGACGCCAATGCCATGCATGTGCGCCTGGCCGACGAAAGCGTGTGCATCGGCCCGCCGCCGTCGCGCGACAGCTATCTCAACATCCATCAGATCGTCGCCGCCTGCGAAATCACCGGCGCCGACGCAGTGCATCCGGGCTACGGCTTCCTGTCGGAAAATGCCAAGTTTGCCGATATCCTCGACGCCCACGGCATCACCTTCATCGGACCGACCGCGGAACACATCCGCCTGATGGGTGACAAGATCACGGCGAAAAAGACCGCCGTCGAGCTCGGAATTCCCGTCGTTCCGGGTTCGGATGGCGAAGTCCTGCCGGAAAACGCGCTGGAAATCGCCCGCCAGATCGGCTTCCCGGTTCTGATCAAGGCAACCGCCGGTGGCGGCGGCCGCGGCATGAAGGTCGCCAAGACCGAAGAAGAGCTGGAAGAGGCCGTTTCGACGGCACGATCCGAGGCCCTGGCTGCCTTCGGCAACGACGCCGTCTACATGGAAAAATACCTCGGCAAGCCGCGCCATATCGAAGTGCAGGTGGTCGGTGACGGCGCCGGCAATGCGATCCATCTCGGTGAACGCGACTGCTCTTTGCAGCGCCGCCACCAGAAGGTCTGGGAAGAAGCCAATTCCCCTGCCCTCAATGTCGAGCAGCGGATGAAGATCGGCCAGATCTGCGCCGATGCGATGAAGAAGATGAAGTACCGGGGCGCCGGCACGATCGAATTCCTCTACGAAAACGGCGAGTTCTTCTTCATCGAGATGAACACCCGCCTGCAGGTCGAGCATCCGATCACCGAAGCGATCACCGGCATCGACCTCGTACATGAGCAGATCCGCGTCGCATCGGGCGCCGGTCTCTCGGTCACACAGGACCAGGTGGTCTTCTCGGGACACGCCATCGAATGCCGCATCAATGCCGAGGATCCGCGCACCTTCGTACCGTCGCCCGGCACGATCACGCATTTCCATGCACCGGGTGGCCTCGGCGTGCGCGTCGACAGTGGCGTCTATGCCGGCTACAAGATCCCGCCTTATTATGACAGCCTGATCGGCAAGCTGATCGTGCATGGACGCACCCGCGTCGAATGCATGATGCGCCTGCGCCGCGTGCTCGACGAATTCGTCGTCGACGGGATCAAGACGACATTGCCGCTGTTCCAGGACCTCGTGTCCAACCAGGACATCGCCAATGGCGACTACGACATCCACTGGCTGGAAAACTATCTGGCCGAAACATCGGCCACATAACCACATGGCTGGGCGGCGCAGCAGGGACCAAGGGATAACACCGGAGCTCCTGCTGCGCGCCTATTCCATCGGGCTTTTCCCGATGTCGGATTCGGCCGACGACCCCGAACTGTTCTGGGTCGAACCCGATATCCGCGGCATCCTGCCGCTGGATGATTTCCACATTTCCAAAAGTCTCGCCAAGGCGATCCGCCAGAAACCATTCGACATCCGTTTCGACACGATGTTCGACGCGGTGGTGGCCAAATGCGCCGAAGCGGCGGACGACCGTCCCAGCACCTGGATCAACCAGCAGATCCGCGATCTCTACGGCGCTCTGCACAGGCTCGGCCATGCCCACAGCGTCGAGGCGTGGGAGGGCGACGAACTGGTCGGCGGGCTTTACGGGGTGTCTTTGGGATCGGCGTTTTTCGGCGAGAGCATGTTTTCGAGGCGCACCAATGCGTCGAAGATTTGTCTCGTCTATCTGGTGGAGCGGCTGAGAGAACGCGGGTTCACGCTGCTCGACACGCAGTTCACCACCGAGCATTTGAAGACGTTCGGGGCTGTGGATATTCCCAAGGCTGCGTATGGGGTGTTGCTGGAGCGGGCGATGGAGAGTGGGGCTGTTGGGTTTTAGGGGGGTGTGGGGCCTCCGATCGCAAGATAATCTCAATTACTGATTGACCATTATACTGCACCATGCTCGTTTTCTGCGGTGGAGGAGAATGCATGGCGTACAGAAAGCTACCTTTGGCATCGTTAATCGTAAACCCCGCGAACGATCGACATGGTGAACTTGAGAACGAAACCGCGGCAATAGCGCAACTCTTTGCTTCTCATGAGCAGCATATGCGGAGTCTTGCCAAAGATATCGTCGCAAAAGGGGAGATCTTCGAGCCCCCGCTCGTGTTTCCATCAGGTGACAAGTACATTGTGGCAGACGGAAATCGCCGTACAACCTGCCTAAAGCTTCTCGCAGCGCCCCGCCGCGCGCCAACAGTCGAACTCCAGAAGTTTTTCGCAGACTGTCGTGCGGAATGGACAGGCCCCTTTCCCGACAAGATTGAATGCCAAGTCGAAAGCGACCGAGACCGCGTAGACGACATTCTTTACCGGCGACACACGGGTGTACAAGGCGGCATTGGCCAAAGCACTTGGAACGATAGGATGAAGACCAATTTCATCGATCGTACCGGCAGAGGTGGGAGCCTCAACGTAGCGGACGAGATTGAGAAGCGACTTAGGGAGGCTAAACTACTTCCTGAGCGGAAGATCCCGCGCTCGAACCTTAACCGCCTGCTATCTGCCGAGCCCCTACGAAATCGATTGGGTATCTCAGTCAGCAAGGGCAAGCTTGAAATAGTCCGCGATGAGGCGGAAACACTGTTGGCATTACAGCGGGTTGCTAACGACCTCGCGAGTCGCGCTGTAACACTGGACAACATCTGGGATACGAATTCAAAGGTAGTATATCTGGACTCTCTTGAGGTCGAAGGGGTGTTGCCGAGGGCTAAGCAAACGTCAAAGGCCGTGACGCAAGCTACAACCGAGGTGTCCCCTCCCCTTCGAGAACCGGCACCTCCGCGCCCTCGGGCCTGGCCGCATCTAATCCCAGATGTTGCTTACGAGGTAACCTGGCAGGGGCACCTTCATCGCCATCGCGCCGTTTGGGAAGAATTACAATACAAGTTGGACATGAACGAGACACCCAATGCGGTGTCTGTGTTACTACGCGTACTATTAGAACTCTCGATCGACAACTACATAAAGCGCCGTCAGGTGAGTGACGTATCCGCCAATGACAAGCTCGGAATTAAAGTCACTAAAGTAGCTGACGATCTCTACCAAACAGGAAAAATAGACAAAAAATACGTTGGTGCAATCAGCAAACTAAAACAAAATGAGGATGTAGTCTCCTTGGACACTCTAAATCGATACGTCCACTCGCCGAATTTCAGTGTCTCTCCTGATCACTTGAAGATGCTGTGGGAGACGCTATCGGAACTTATCGTTCTATGCCTGCGGGCTTAGAAAATATGTACATAAACCTATTGGGTTAGACTTTTTGGCGACGGCTGTAACTCTGTGCGAGTCTATCACCTCACCCCCGCCTCGCCGCCTCAATCTTCGCCACGTCAATCTTCCCCATCTCCATCATCGCTTCAAAAGCCCGCTTCGCCTCGTCTCCGCCGGCCGACAGGGCTTCCATCAGGGTTCGGCGCGTGATCTGCCAGTTGATTGCCCATTTGTCCTTGCACCAGCCGCAGGCGCTTTCCTGGCCGCCATTGCCGACGATGGCGTTCCAGTAGCGATCGGTTTCTTCCTGGTCGTCGGTGGCGATCTGGAAGGAAAAGGCTTCCGAATGTTTGAAGGTGGGGCCGCCGTTGATGCCCATGCAGGGGATGCCGGCGACGGTGAAATCGACGGTCAGGACATCGCCGGCCTTGCCGGAGGGAAAGTCGGCTGGTGCGCGGATGACGGCCTTGACTTGGCTGTCGGGGAAGACCGTCGCGTAGAAGCGGGCGGCAACTTCGGCGTCCTTGTCGTACCAGATGCAGATGGTGTTCTTCGGCATTGCCATGGTCTTTCCTCCTCGGATGCGGACATCCCTGCATTGCACGCCTGCGGGGCGGTTGCGTCAAGGGGGCATGGTTCGGAGCGGGACAAAGGCCAGAAGCCCCCACTGGCCTGCCGGCCATCTTCCCCACAAGGGGGGAGAGGACGAGCGGATGCCGCTCATTCCTAGCGGATGAGTTCCCGTTCGACCCAGGCGCGGAGGTCGCGGCCGGTTTAAGCTCTCCCCTTTGTGGGGAGGGTTTGGGAGGGGCATCTTGGCGTCCCCGAAGACGCGTCAGTTGGTCGTCAAATCCGCCGTCTCGCCGAAGGCGATGATCAGCTTGGGGCTGGTCATGTCGCCGCTTTCCTCGTCGACCTGGATCGAATAGGCGGCGACGCCGAGGTGGCGGGCGGACATGGCAGTGGCGATCTTTTCGGCGGAGGCGGCGCTCGAGGCCTGGCGCATCTCGCCCGGCACGACATTGCCGCGGTTCTTCTTGAAGGGAAGGACGATGAATTTTTCGGAGAGGGACATGGTGGGAGAACTCCTGTTCGTTCTCTTCCTGTTCTCTATTGCCGGGGATGTCAATCGCTAAGCGTTGACGGAGGCACTGCCGCTTGCCTGAGCATTTCGGGAGGCGGACATATGGCGCATATCGCGGCGGCGGATGAAACAGCGCCTCCGGCCTGCCGGCTATCTCTGCCCGACACGGGGTGCGGATGCCGAGAAAGAAGACTGCGGCCTTTAGTAGAGGCCGGCGCCTGGGGGCGCTGTCAGGACGGGAGGCTGCGGCTGCTGCCCCTGAAACTCGGGATTGGCGTCCTGCGGGAAATCGGCGGGCGGCAGGGTTTCGCCGAAAGTCTCGTCGGGGATCTCCTGCGGCGCATCGAGCGGCGGGACAGCGCCCGGTGCGGGCTCTGCGAGTGCGGGCTCTGTCTGTGTGGGCTGTGGCGGTGTGGGCTGTGCCGCTGTGGGGTCTGGCGCTACAGCTGCTGGCGATGTGGCGGCGCCTGCATTGCCGGCGGGCTGAGCGGTGGTTGCGCCGGTCGCCGGCGTTTCAGCAGCCTTGACCGGTTCGGGGGCCGCTTGCACAGCCTTGACGCCGAGGGGGGCCGGAACCTCCGAGCTCGCCTTGCAGCCGGTCAGCCAGACGTCATAGATCGCGTGTTCGACGGCGTTCAGCGCCGGGCTGTCGGCAAACATCCAGCCGGAAAAGATCCGGCGGATCTTGCGGTCGAGGGTGATTTCGTCGACTTCGACAAAGGCGTCGATCTTCTGGGCTTCGGTCTGGTCGCGGGAATAGCAGACCTTCGGCGTGACCTGCAGCGCGCCGAACTGCACGGTCTCGTTGACATAGACATCGAAGCTGGTGATGCGGCCGGTGATCTTGTCGATGCCGGCGAATTCGGCAACCGGATTTTCAAGGCGCGCGGCATGGGCCGGTGTCGAAACGAAGACGGCGGTCAGGAGTGCCGCACCAAGGGCCGAAAGCGCCATAGCAGGCAAACCGCTGTTTCGTTCCGGACGCTTCATCTGCCGCTCTTTCACAGTCAATTCATCTCAAGGCCCAGATACGACAAGGGCCTCACGAGAGAGGCCCTAACGGCGAATTATGGCCAAATCGGGTATTCGTGGCCGGCTGATCAGTTGCCGGGCGTCCAGGCGTCGTAGTCGCCGGTGACACGCGGACGCTCGCCGGCAACGGCGATCGAACCCGGCGGACGATAGGCAGCGGAGGTGCCGGTCAGGTTCTCGCGATGCGGGAGCTGCCAATCGGCCGGCTTGTAGTTGTCCTTCGGCGGGGCGACGTCGGTGCGGTAGTGCATCCAGCCGTGCCAGCCGGCCGGGATTTTCGACGCGTCGGCATAACCCTTGTAGATCACCCAGCGGCGCGGAAGGCCGAAGGACGTGGTGCCGCCTTCATAATAGACATTGCCTGCTTCATCTTCGCCGACGCGCTTGCCGTTGCGCCAGGTGAAGAAGCGGGTACCCATGGTCTGACCATTCCACCAGGTGAAAATTTGCAACAGAAACTGCTTCATGTCGTGTCCTTGGATTTCAGCCGAAGCCCAACATACGGGCGCTCTAAACATAGGCGGCACCGTATAATATCTTCTTGCTTATGCCGCCTTGCCTTTCGCTTGTCCAGTGATTCGCGGTCGCACCCCGTCATTTCAGCTTCAACTTGAACCCCAGGTGGCTCGGCGCAAAACCGAGCCGCGCGTAGAAGCGGTGGGCATCCGTGCGCGCGGCATTCGAGGTCAGCTGAACGAGGCGCATGTGCTCGGCGCGGGCACGCTCGACGGCAAAACCGATCATGATGGCGCCGATCCCCTGCCCGCGGCAATCGGCCCGTGTCTGGACCGCCTCGATGATCATCGAGGATGATCCGCGCGCGGTCATCGTCGTAGTGACCATGGTCTGGAAGGTGCCGACGACGTCGCCGTGTTTCTCCGCCACATACAGCGTTTCGTTCGGCGAGGCGGCGATGCGGGCAAAGGCGGCAAGATAGTCCGGCAAAGCCTGCGGGTCGGTGGTATCGCCATGCCCGCCCAGCGCGTCATCGGCAAACAGCGCGGCGATCTGTGCAACGTCTTCCGCCCGCGCGACACGGATCCGCACATCTGTATCCTGCATGCAAAGTCTCTCCCGATCTCTTCAAGACGCGCAGAACTACAGTGAGGTTCGCGACAGATTGATGACGGGCAAGAGCCGAAAGCCGATTACAGCAGCGGCTTTTCCATGATCAGCGCTTCGATGCCGCTATTGGGGCCGCCGCAATTCTTCGTCCTGTCGACTTCGACAAAGCCATGCGCCTCGTAGAAGGCGACGGCGCCGAGGTTCTTCGGCTCGACTTCCAGCCGCATGATCTCGGCATCGGGAAAGCAGCTCTCGATCTCGGCGAACAGATCGCGGCCGATGCCCTGGCGCTGGCAATCGGGATGGACGTAGAGCTGGTAGAGCATAGCCGTCTTGGCGAGCTTGTCCGACATCGCGGCAAAGGCCATGCCGCCGATGCGCTTGCCATTGTCGGCGACGAGAAACTCGCCGCCCTTCTGGTGCACCCGCGCCTTGAGAGCCACCTGCGAATGCCAGCTGTCGATCAGTTCCTTGACCTTGGCCGGCCCGTAGACCGCGTCATAGGTCGCGTGGAATGTCGTTTCGAGCAGCGACCGCAGCGACTGGATATCGCCTTCACCGGCGGTGCGGACGAAATACAAGGGCCTACTCCTCGACAATGCCGAGCTTGGCCTTGACTAGCGCCTGGACCGCCTGCGGGTTGGCCTTGCCACCGGTGGACTTCATCACCTGGCCGACAAACCAGCCGGCGAGCGTCGGCTTGGCGAGCACCTTGGCAACCTGATCGGGATTGGCGGCGATGATCTCGTCAACGGCCTTTTCGATGGCGCCGGTGTCGGTGACCTGCTTCATGCCGCGGGTCTCGACGATTTCGGCCGGGTCGCCGCCTTCGTTGAAGACGATCTCGAACAGGTCCTTGGCAATCTTGCCGGAAATGGTCTCGGCCTTGATCAGGTCGATTATGCCACCGAGCTGGGCGGGGGAAACCGGAGTCTCTTCAATGCCTTTGCCGGCTTTGTTCAAGGCACCCAGCAGGTCGTTGATAACCCAGTTGGCGGCGATCTTGCCATCGCGGCCATCGGCCACGGCTTCGAAATAGTCTGCGATTGCCTTCTCAGACACCAGAACCGAGGCATCATAGATCGACAGGCCAAGCTCGGCGACGAAGCGGGCCTTCTTGTCGTCGGGCAGTTCCGGCAGATCCTTCTTCAGGTTCTCGATGAAGGCGTCGTCGAATTCGAGCGGCAGCAGGTCAGGATCGGGGAAATAGCGATAGTCATGCGCATCTTCCTTGGAGCGCATCGAGCGTGTCTCGCCCTTGCCCGGATCGAAGAGGCGGGTTTCCTGATCGATCGTGCCGCCATCCTCGATGATCGCGATCTGGCGACGGGCCTCGTATTCGATCGCCTGGCCGATGAAGCGGATCGAGTTGACGTTCTTGATTTCGCAGCGCGTGCCGAATTCGCCGCCGGGCTTGCGCACGGAGACGTTGACGTCGGCGCGCATGGAGCCCTCGTCCATGTTGCCGTCGCAGGTGCCGAGATAACGCACGATCGAGCGCAGTTTGGTCATGTAGGCCTTGGCTTCGTCGGACGAACGCATGTCGGGCTTCGAGACGATTTCCATCAGCGCGACGCCCGAGCGGTTGAGGTCGACATAGGACATGGTCGGATGCTGGTCATGCATTGACTTGCCGGCATCCTGTTCCAGGTGCAGGCGCTCGATACCGATCTCGATGTCCTCGAACTGGCCCTGACGGTCGGGGCCGAGCGAGATGATGATCTTGCCTTCACCGACGATCGGATCCTTGAACTGCGAAATCTGGTAGCCCTGCGGCAAGTCGGGATAGAAATAGTTCTTGCGGTCGAAGATCGAGCGCTTGTTGATCTGGGCTTTCAGGCCGAGACCGGTGCGCACGGCCTGGGCCACGCATTCCTCGTTGATCACAGGCAGCATGCCGGGCATGGCGGCATCGACGAGCGAGACGTTGGAATTCGGCGCATTGCCGAAGACCGTCGACGCACCCGAAAACAGCTTGGAATTGCTCATCACCTGGGCATGGACTTCCATGCCGATGACGATTTCCCAGTCGCCTGTGGCGCCGGGGATGAAGCGTTTCGGATCGGGTGTGCGCGTGTCTACCAGGGTCATCGGATGCTCGTGTCATGCGTGGGTCTATGGGCTCGTGAGGTAGAGCAAATGGGCCGACGGTGCAAGGCTTGTGACGTCCGGCCTGTCTCAGGATGATGGCAAGCCCGGTGGAGGAAATCGCTTAACCCGGGTGGAATAAGCTGCCTGCCATGGCAAGCGAAACAATCCTCACCGTGGCTGCACTTGCGGCGCTCTACAATGTCGTGGTGTTTTGCATCTACGCGTTTGACAAAATTTCTGCACGCGAGGGTGGTTGGCGGGTCAGGGAAAGCACGCTGATTTTCCTTGCCGTAACGGGCGGCGGAACCGGGGCCTTTCTCTGCCAACGCCTGTTGCGGCACAAGACGCGCAAGCCGCCGTTTCGCCTGTTGTTGCCATGCCTATTCGTCCTGCAGTCAGCGGTAGCACTGATCCTGCTGCTGGCGCCGCAACAGGTGCTCTCAGCCGCAGAACATCTGATCAAGCTGATGCCATCGCATTAGAATTCCTGCCCATAGCCCAGTGGCTCCACCGCCACCAACTGCTTCGAAAGGCCGACGGACTGGACGTCGCGGTCGAGTTTCGGATTGTAGGCAATGGTCAGCCAGTTCACCGCATAGCCATGTTTCTCGAAAAATCCGATCGCTTCGATGTTCATCGCATGGGTCTGAAGGCTAGCCTTGTCGAACCCTTGCCGCACGATCTCGGCCTCAACTGCCTCCAGCAGGGCAGATCCCAACCCCAGACGCTGCTGGTCAGGATCGATCCAGAAGTCTGTGATGTTCTCGTCGAGATCTTCGCGGGCAGCCCATCCGGCAGCAAAACCGCCCCTGTCGGCCACCATGATCGTCACCCATCCCTTGTGGGTAAAATGACGGAAGGAGGCGCGGGCATTGTCCACCATCGACCGCGTATCGCCGACCGTGATCATCGCCTTTTCCCAGGCGCGAACGCCGATCTCGGCCAGCAGATCCGCTTCTTCCAGCCTTGCGCTCCGGATGGTGATCATCGACGCTCCACTTGTTGACGGCAGTAGACCATCCCGTGCGAGATTTTTCCAGTCTTCAAGATACAAGATGTGCCACCGCCGAATAAGCGCCTGAATGCGGTAGCATTTTGCTTGGCATATGGCCCAACCATGCGTTTCGGCTCAGCGCTGCAAAAGCCTGTACTGCGACAGTCCGATACCCACGTCCTTGAACCCAGACGCATCTACGTCACAACTCTCATCTGCGAGCAGATAGTTCATGTCGTCGGTGAGAACAGGCGCCAGACTCAATTTATGGCTGCGCTGTAAATAGGCATGCAGAGCCCAGTTTTGCCAAACTTCGCCACACGTTGATATAACTCTGGAACAAAGCCTATCACTTGAGCACATGTAAGACGCTATTTTCTGGGCATCCAAAATCTGCGGGCCGTCGCGGCCTAAGCTGCCTGTCAGCGACGCGACGTACACAAGACTGGCGACCAATCCCGTATATAGCCCACGACGCGTCCAAATCATTGGAGAGCTGCCAACACCACTCAGCAGACTGATGGCTAGCGGCACACAGAGCGTGGCCAATCCGGCACCGAAATAGAGCAAAGACGGATTAAAGTAGAAACTGGACACACGAGGGCTGACCAACAATGGCAGTGATGCCGAGAATCCGACGAGCAGCAGGAAGATGGCACGCCTCGACCTAACATCTCGAAGCCTAAGCCTATGTACGTTATTTCGGGAAACCCAAGCCCATACGAAAATACCCAATGTGATCAGCAGCGGATATGCATTCACCCGCAACAAAGTCCTGGCTGCCGACCAGCCGCCACTTGTATTGCCTCGCTCACCAGAAAGGCTCGATAGGATTTGGATTGACCAATATCGCTCTACAGCCTCCCGAGGACCATCAAATTTCCACAGCACGGCAAACAGCGCTGCAATCACGGCTAAGATAATAATGCTATCAACAAGAACCTGAGAAAAAGAGGGACGCCGGAACGCGAGCCAATAGAGCCCAGGCGTTGCCAGAGGAAACAGTCCGACCGGGCCTTTTGTCATCAACGCAAGAAAGACTGCTGTCGCCGCCGCGATCATCAAACCTATACGCCGCATCCAACTGGTAACATGTGCCTCTCGATAGGCTTCCACCACCAACAATACGGCCACCGATGTAAAGACAATCAACAGGTTTTCCAGCAACCCGTTGGCGAAGGCCCAACTGACACGGCCTGCAATCAACGCAAAGATCAGCGCCAAGGGCGCTGCAAGCCTGGAAACCCAGTCATCTTCGTTCAGTCTTCGCCAAATACACAACAAAATCACTCCGCTGCCCAAGAACGTCAGCAGCGTGAAGCCTCTGTCGACAAGCGTCGTGTCCCCGAACAAGCGGAAGCCCACCGACTGGATCATCATCATCAATGGAGGATGCTCCGCAAACAGGGGAAAAAGCGTCTTGGAAAACTGGAGGTGCCAAGCGGAGCCAATACCCTCAGCCAGATTGCGAGCTATACTCGAGTAAATCGTCCCGTCGAAGAAAAAAGACTGCTGAACAAGGCGTGAAAATACCCGCAAGCAAACGAGAATGGCCAGGGTAAGCCACAGCAGTTCGCTGACACGCCTTGCGTCGTCTAATTCAATCGCATTCGCGCTGGATTTGTCCGTCATTTCCAGATGAACCGATTGGCGATAACGAATTTCCAGACGGTATCGATAGCAATCCCCGCAAGAGTGGCAATAAAGACAACATGCACAAGGCGCTCATAGGCCAAGGTTGCTGCCGACACATTCGCGACAATGCCGACGGAAGACACCGCAAGAAACTTCAGGTAACCCCAGAACTTTGCCAGACCTCGCAAGCGACGGTCCTGGAATGTCAGAAGATTGTTCAGCAGAAAATTGCTGGTTGCAGCAACCAAAGTGGCAGCCACCTGTGCCACCATGAAAGGCGCCGACATGCCCAACACCGTGTAGAGCACGGAAAAATGTATGAAGACGCCAGTGCCGCCGACAAAAAGAAATGAAATCAGATTGGGCGGCAATATGCTGCCCGTCATTTTGCTCATCAGGAAAGTAACGAACTTCCAGATAACGTGGCTGTCCAACTTGGAAGCGCCATGCATCCGTGAACCAAAATCAAACGGTACCTCAGCATGACGAAGCGACTTGTCGGAATAAAGTATGTCCAGCAACAGCTTAAATCCCGGATCTCCAAGCCTCGGCGCAACATGGAGGAAGGAGTCGCGCGTCATGAGAAAAAAACCGGTCAATGGATCGCCGAGCTTGCGCCCCAGTACGAGACCGCTAAGCCAATTGCCAAAGTGGGAAAGTTTCTGACGCATTGGCGAAAGCGCATCCGAGGAGCGATCATCGTCCAACCTCCTCGCGGCACTTACGATCTGTAGATGATCCGCATCCAGTTTTGAAATCATGTCCCGCACCACCGACGGATCATGTTGACCATCGGCGTCCATCACGCACAGCAAATCACCTTTTGCCGACAGCATCCCTTGAATGCTGGACTTCGCCAGACCTCGGTCATCCAAGCGAGTTATGACACGAATACGTGTATCATCATGTGCGTGTTCAAAAATCTTGCGAGCGGTTCCATCTGTCGAATTGTCATCGACAAACAATATTTCCCAGTCCAGTTCGTGAAGAGCAGTTTTCACGCCTTCGATGAAAGGAATTACGTTTCCAACTTCATTAAAAGTTGGGGCGATTATCGAGATTTTTCTGGAAACCACTGAAGAATACCTAAAGTTTTCGGCCACGGCCTATCAATGCCAGAATACATAACGCCTTCTGAACTTCACGATCTGCAAAAGTCATCAAAGCAGGCCAGGATCACGTAAATCCCTACCACCACTTCGCCGGTGTGAACGTGCCGGCGGCCTGTTCGATGACGTGGGCGGTCCTGAACAGGGTTTCTTCGTCGAACGGCTTGCCGATGACCTGCAGGCCGAGCGGCAGGCCCTTGGAGTCGAGGCCGGCGGGAACGGAGATGCCCGGCAGGCCGGCCATGTTCAAGGTGATGGTGAAGACGTCCTGCAGATACATCTTGACCGGATCGGCCGCCAGTTCCTTGTCGCCGATGGCAAAGGCCGATGACGGGGTGATCGGCGCGAGGATCGCATCGACGCCGGCATTGAAGACGGTCTCGAAATCGCGCTTGATCAGCGTGCGGACCTTCTGGGCCTTGAGGTAATAGGCGTCGTAATAACCGGCCGACAGGACATAGGTACCGACCATGATGCGGCGTTTGACTTCCTTGCCGAAGCCTTCGGCGCGGGTTTTTTCGTACATGTCGGCAATGTCCTTGCCGTCGACGCGCAGGCCGTAACGCACGCCATCGTAACGGGCGAGGTTGGACGAGGCTTCGGCTGGTGCGACGATGTAATAGGCCGGCAGGGCGTATTTGGTGTGCGGCAGCGAAATATCGACGATCTCGGCACCGGCATCCTTCAGCCAGGCGATACCCTGAGCCCAGAGCTTTTCGATCTCGTCGGACATGCCTTCGACGCGGTATTCCTTCGGAATGCCGATCTTCATGCCCTTCAGCGATTGGCCGAGGGCTGCTTCATAATCCGGCACCGGCAGATCGACGGAAGTCGTGTCCTTGGCATCGACGCTGGCCATCGACTTCAGCAGGATTGCGGCATCACGCACGTCGCGGGCAATCGGGCCGGCCTGATCCAGCGACGACGCATAGGCGACGACGCCCCAGCGCGACACGCGGCCATAGGTCGGCTTGATGCCGACGGTGCCGGTGAAGGCGGCAGGCTGGCGGATCGAACCGCCGGTATCGGTCGCGGTCGCGCCGGCACACAGATGGGCAGCAACGGCTGCGGCCGAGCCACCGGACGAGCCGCCGGGCACGAGCTTTTCATCGGAGCCCGTGGCCTTCCATGGATTGACGACCGGACCGTAATAGGAGCTCTCGTTCGACGAGCCCATGGCGAATTCGTCCATGTTGAGCTTGCCGAGCATGACAGCGCCCGCGTCCCACAGGTTCTGGGTGACGGTCGATTCGTATTCCGGCTTGAATCCGTCGAGGATGTGGCTGCAGGCCTGGGTGTGCACGCCCTTGGTGGCGAACAGATCCTTGACGCCGAGCGGGATGCCTTCCAGCACGCCGGCCTTGCCGTCGGCGATGCGGGCATCCGAGGCCTTGGCCATGTCGAGCGCGATCTCGGGCGTCACGGCGACATAGGCGTTGATTTCAGGGTTGGCGGCCTCGATTGCCTGGATATAGGCCTGGGTCAGTTCGACGGCCTTGATCTCCTTCGCCGCCAGTTTGGCGCGGGCTTCGGCAATGGTGAGGCTGGTCAGTTCGGTCATGGTCGGTTCACTTCAGACTGTCAGCGCCTTTGACAGGCGCAATAGGGAGAGGATGCGGCAGCGGACAAGCGGCAGGCGAGGCCCGCGCTTATTCGACGACCTTCGGCACCATGAAGAAATTGCGGTCGGTCTGCGGCGCATTGGCGACGATGGCATCTGCCTTGTCGCCGTCGGTGACGACGTCATGGCGCTTTTTCATCGCCATCGGCGTCACCGATGTCATCGGCTCGATACCGGTGACATCGACTTCGGACAATTGCTCGACGAAGCCGAGAATGCCGTTCAGTTCGCCGGTCATGCGCTCTGCCTCCTCCTCGCTGACAGCGATGCGGGCAAGGCGCGCGACGCGCTTGACGGTTGCGAGATCAACGGACATCGGCATTCTCCAGATAAGCTGTTTTCTTCGCTATAATGGCCGTCAAGCGCGGGTGCAACGGGGATTTGTCAGAGCTGCAGGGCAAGACCGGCCGAAGGGGTGACAACCTTGGTGCGCGTGCCCTCCATTCCCGCGACGAATTTCTCCGGCGTCTGGTCGATAATCGGGAAGCTGCCATAGTGACAGGGAATGGCCGTCTTGAAGTCGAAGAAGCGCTGGCAGGCCAGTGCTGCAACCGCGCCGCCCATGGTGAAACGATCGCCGATCGGAACCAGACCGATGTCGGGCTGATGCAGTTCCTGGATCAGCTTCATGTCGGAGAAGATGTCGGTGTCGCCCATATGCAGCAGCGAGGCATCGCCGTCGAAATGCAGCATCAGACCATTGGCACTGCCGAGCGAATGGGAGACGCCGTCCTCGGTCAGTTGTGCTGACGAGTGCAGGGCGTTGGTGAAGGTAGCGGAAAAGCCCTCGAAATGCACGGTGCCGCCGGTGTTGCCCATCTCCAGCTTCTCGACGCCCTTGGAGCCCAGCCAGGCGGCCAGATCGGCATTGGCGAGCACAGTCGCGCCGGTGTCCTTTGCCAGGCGGATCGTATCGCCGACATGGTCGCCGTGACCGTGTGTGAGGAGAATATGGGTGATGCCGGACGCCGTGTCCTTGGCATCGAGGCCGGCGAAGCCCGGATTGCCGGTCAGAAACGGATCGATCAATATGCTCGCCTTGGAGGTGTCGAGCCGGAAGGCGGAATGGCCGAGCCAGGTGATCTTCATGAATAACTCCTAGAATAACGTCGAAAGGGTAACGGGTTCCCTCGCCATCAGATATGGCATATGCGCGTGACGGATAGTAGGCACGAGCGAGAAAGACCGGAAAACAGAAATGACGACGCTGACCTTTGAGGAACTCGCCGAAACGCTTCTGCCGAACCAGGCGATTGCCGGTCTCGATCTCGGCACCAAGACGATCGGGCTCTCTGCATCGGATCTTGGCCGGCGCTTTGCCACGCCGCGTCCGGTCATTCACCGGACAAAGTTCACACAGGATGCTGTGGTGCTGCTGGCATTTGCCGAGAAAGAAAAGATTGCAGCCTTCGTCATTGGACTGCCGACAAACATGGATGGTTCGGCGGGACCTCGGGTTCAGGCAACCCGCGCCTTTGTCCGCACGATGTCGGAAAAGACCGACATACCTTTCATCTACTGGGATGAACGGCTGTCGACCGTTGCCGCCCAACGGGCGCTTCTGGAAATGGATGTGTCACGCGCCAAGCGCAAGGAGCGGATCGATTCGGCGGCGGCCAGCTTCATTCTTCAGGGTGCACTGGACAGGCTGTCCATGCTGGCACGCGCCTCGGATGAGACCGGCTCAGACTTTTCCTGACGCGCCTTCCACCACGCGATGATCTTCTTGCGGCGGCGAAAGCCGATGATGGCAAAGAGCACGGCGCTGTCCACCACGATCGCGCGCATGACCAGCGGCGGAATGGTTTCCGGCGGAATACCCAGAACATTGCCATAGATCTGGAAGACCAGCTCATGCGCCTGTCGCGTCAACATGAAGATGCCGAAGCTCATGTCGTAGTAGGACAGACCGTACCAGGTGCCCAGAAGCACTATGGGCATGGCCCACAAAAGCAGGAATGTCTTCATGCCGTTTCTGCCTTTCGCACAGACGGCGAATCATTCGCCGCCGGCCAGTTTTCCACCAGCCATTTCAATGCCGCCATCAACGTCAGCGCGACCGCAGGAACGGCAATATCGAGTGCCAATCCCGCAAAGAAGACCATCATCATGATGGTCAAGATCAGTCGTACCGACGCGTCACCCGTCACTGCCCTGCCCTTTAACGTCTGTCCCATGGCAAAGTTGCAGCGTTCGCTCGCGCAGCGCAATGTAAACCCTTTGTTAAGGTTAACGGCGATTGGGGATAAGTCAGAGCAAGGCGTTGGCGCACGAGCGCCCATCCCCCGTTTCAGCAGTTGCCAGCCTGCGGCCCGCCCTTTAACGGTTGCGCTGCCAATTCGCGCGTCCGGACATTTTTCATGCTGATCATCTTCGAAAGCATCCTGCCGATCTTCCTGCTGGTCCTGATCGGTGTCGTGCTCAAGCGGACGCCGCTGATCAACGACAGCTTCTGGGGCGGGCTGGAGCAGTTCGGCTACTATGTGCTGTTTCCAGCACTTCTGTTCGAGACATTGGCGACAACCAATTTTTCCGCCATGAACAGCGGCAGCGTCAGCCTTGTCTCGCTGCTCGCGGTGGGCATCATGTCGGGCGTTTGTCTGGCACTCTGGCCGCTTCTGCGCAACAGAGGCATGGGCGCCCCTGCCTATACCTCGATCTTCCAGACGGCGACCCGCTGGAACGGCTTCATGGCGCTTGCCATCGGCGAAAAACTGGCCGGTCCAAGCGGCCTTGCCGTGATTGCCGTCATAATGGCGGCGATCATCGTGCCGCTCAACCTGATCAATGTCGGCATCATGGTGTGGTTTTCCGGCCGCGGTCGCAGCTTCAAGGCGTTTGCGGTCAGGATCATCACCAATCCGATCATCATCGGCTCGGCGCTGGGCGTTGTTGTCAATGTGCTTGGGATCCGGATCTACGATCCGCTGATGACCACGGTCGACCTCATCGCCGGCTCATCGCTTAGCCTCGGCCTGATCAATGTCGGCGCGGGACTTCGCATCCAGGATGCAGTGAAGCCGCAGCCGGCCGTGATCCTATCGGTTTTCCTCAAGCTCATCCTGTTTCCGGTCGTCTCGGTCAGCCTCGCGCTGCTCTTCGGCCTCAGTGGCGAGACCGTGATCATGATAGCGCTCGGTGCTGCCGTGCCCACCGCCATGAACGGCTATACGCTGGCAAGACAGATGGGCGGCGACGCCGAACTCTATGCGGCAGCGGCCACCGTGCAGACGGTCGCCGCCTTTTTCACCATTCCGACCGTGCTCTATCTGGTCGCTCAGGTGGCGGCGGGATAAAGTAGGTCCAGCACGTAGCGGGCGTCGAAACGGGCATCGAGAACGCCGTAGGTGTGACGCCAGCCTCCGGCCAGACGGGTTTCCAGAAACGCATCGGCGATCTTGCCGGCCCCGAGGCGATAAAGCTCGGCCGCACCGGCGGCCAGCGCCAGTTGCTCGATCAGGAGGCGACCGGCGCCCTCGTCGCGTTCAGCCAGAGCGGTCGCCGCACGCAGGACCTCGACGGTCTTCTTGCCGGATGCACCCAGATCGCGTTCAAGCCCGGCAAACAGGGTCTCGAAGAGATCCTTGCCGCGATTGAGCACGCGCAGCACGTCGAGCGCCATGACATTGCCGGAGCCTTCCCAGATCGCATTGACCGGCGCCTCGCGGTAGTGGCGGGCAATCGGACGCTCCTCGACATATCCGCTGCCGCCGATCGATTCCATCGCTTCATAGATCAGGCCGGGGGCGATCTTGCAGATCCAATATTTGACCACCGGCGTCATGACACGGGCATAGGCCGCATCCACCGGGTTCTCACGGGCGCGGTCGAAGCTGTCGGCAAGGCGGAAGGCGAGCGCGGTGGCTGCGGCCACATCCAAAGCCATATCGGCCAGGACACGTGTCATCAGCGGCTGATCGATCAGCTTCTTGCCGAAGACGGTACGGCCACGCACATGATGCACAGCTTCGGCCATCGAGGCACGCATCATGCCGGCGGATGCGAGCGCGCAATCGAGGCGGGTCAGGGTGACCATGTCGAGAATTGTGCGCACGCCATCGCCTGGCGTGCCGAGAAGGAAGCCGAAAGCCTCGTCGAACTCGACCTCGGAGGAGGCATTGGAGCGATTGCCGATCTTGTCCTTCAGGCGCTGGAATTCCAGACCATTGGCGGATCCGTCCTCCAGCAGGCGCGGAACGAGGAAGCAGCCCATGCCATCCCTGGTCTGGGCGAGCATGACAAAGGCATCGCTCATCGGCGCGGACATGAACCACTTGTGGCCCGAGAGGCGGTAGATGCCCTCGCCTACCCGCTCACCACTGGTGATATTGGCGCGCACATCCGTGCCGCCCTGCTTTTCCGTCATGCCCATGCCGATGGTGACGGCACTCTTCTGCATTGGCGGCTTGTTGGCCGAATCGTACTTGCGCGACAGGATCTTCGGCGTCCATTCCTTCTGCACGGCGGGCGACGCGACAAGTGCTGCCACCGAGGCGCTGGTCATGGTCAGCGGGCAAAGATGTCCGCTTTCGAGCTGAGCTGTGAGGAAGTAGCGGACGGCGCGCGCCTTGTGTTCATGACCACGGGCGTCCGTCTGGTTTTCCCAGACGGAGCAATGCAGGCCGGAGGACATGGAGCGGCGCATCAGTGCGTGATAGGCTGGATGGTATTCGGTGACATCCAACCGTTCGCCGCGCACGCCATGGGTGCGCAATTGCGGTGGGCTGGCATTGGCCATGCGGGCCAGTTCCTGCGCCTCGGGCGAGGTCACATACTTGCCGACCACATCATATTCGTCGCGAAGCGAGCGGGCGAGCGTGGAGGTCAGATCGACGAGAAGCGGATCGGATCGGTAGGCATTGACACCGGACCAAGGCTTGGGCTGGTTCAGGGCGGCGAGTTTTTCTTCAGTCCGGTTCATTATTGTCATGCCGTTCTACTAGCGCAAAGAATTTCGTTTAACATGGGGAACGCGCCGCAATCCACATAGCATATGCTTGCCCGGCCGCCTGCCAATCATTATAGACCGCGTGACATCTACGGAGGGCGTCCATGGTCTTCTTTCCCCACCGCCATCTCATCGGCATCAAAGGCCTTACCGAACAGGACATCACGTACCTGCTCGACAAGGCGGACGAAGCCGTGAAAATCAGCCGCCAGCGGGAGAAGAAGACCTCCACCTTGCGCGGTCTTACCCAGATCAATCTGTTTTTTGAAGCCTCGACGCGGACGCAATCCTCGTTCGAGCTTGCCGGCAAGCGGCTTGGCGCCGACGTGATGAACATGTCGGTCGGCAATTCGTCGGTAAAGAAGGGCGAGACGCTGATCGACACGGCGATGACACTGAACGCCATGCGGCCGGACGTGCTTGTCGTGCGCCATTCCTCGGCCGGGGCGGCAGCCCTTCTCGCCCAGAAGGTTGCCTGCTCCGTGGTCAATGCCGGCGACGGCCAGCACGAGCATCCGACGCAGGCGCTGCTCGACGCGCTGACCATCCGCCGGGCCAAGGGCAAGCTGTCGCGCATCATCGTCGCCATCTGCGGCGACGTCCTGCATTCGCGCGTTGCACGCTCCAACATCCTGCTTCTCAACGCCATGGGAGCCCGCGTCCGGGTCGTCGCTCCTGCGACATTGCTGCCGGCCGGCATTGCCGACATGAGCGTCGAAGTCTTCCACGACATGAAGGAAGGGCTGAAGGATGCCGATGTGGTGATGATGCTGCGCCTGCAGCGCGAGCGCATGGCCGGCGCCTTCGTGCCGTCGGTGCGGGAATATTTCCACTTCTACGGCCTCGACGCCGAAAAGCTGAAATATGCCAAGGAAGACGCGCTGGTGATGCATCCGGGTCCGATGAACCGTGGCGTCGAAATCGCCTCCGAAGTGGCCGACGGCCCGCAGAGCGTGATCGAGCAACAGGTTGAAATGGGGGTAGCCGTGCGCATGGCGGTGATGGAAACATTGCTGACCTCGCAAAACAACGGTCCGCGCAGCGAGGGAATGGGCGCATGATGAAACCGCTCGTCCTGAAGAATGTCCGCATCCTCGATCCTTCGCGCACGCTCGATGAGGTCGGCACGATCATCATCGGTGCGGATGGCAATATACTGGCGGCCGGTACCGATGCGCAGAACCAGGGTGCGCCTGAGGGGGCCGAGATCCGCGATTGCGGTGGGCTCACCGCCATTCCGGGTCTTGTCGATGCCCGTGTCTTCGTCGGCGAACCCGGCCATGAACATCGCGAAACGATTGCCTCTGCAAGCCGCGCGGCCGCCGCCGGTGGCATTACCTCCTTCATCATGATGCCGGAAACCGATCCTGTGATCGACGACATCGCGCTGGTCGAATTCGTCAAGAAAACGGCGCGCGATACGGCGATCGTCAATGTCTATCCGGCAGCGGCCCTGACCAAGGGCATGACCAGCGCCGAAATGACCGAGATGGGCCTGCTGCAACTGGCCGGCGCCGTCGCCTTCACCAATGGCCGTCATGGCCTGAACGACACACAGGTTCTGCGCCGGGCCATGACCTATGCGCGCGAATTCGATGCCGTCGTTGCGCTCGAGACCCGCGAGAAATATCTTGCCGCCAATGGAGTGATGAACGAAGGGCTGTTTGCCAGCTGGCTCGGTCTGTCCGGCATCCCGAAGGAAACGGAAATCATTCCGCTGGAGCGGGATCTGAGGATCGCGGCCCTGACCAAGGCCAAGTATCACGCCGCCCAGATCTCGGTGCCGGAATCGGTCGAGGCCATCCAGATGGCGCGCAAGCGTGGCGCCAAGGTCACCTGCGGCATCTCGATCAACCATCTCAGCCTGAACGAGAACGACATCGGTGAGTATCGCAGCTTCTTCAAGCTCTATCCGCCGCTGCGCTCGGAAGACGACCGCATGGGCATGGTGCAGGCTATTGCCGATGGCAGCATCGACATCATCGTGTCTTCGCACGACCCGCAAGATGTCGATACCAAGCGCCTGCCGTTCGGTGAGGCGGCCGACGGGGCAAGCGGACTGGAGACCATGTTGTCTGCAGCGCTTCGCCTGCACCATGCAGGCCATGTGCCGCTGATGCGATTGATCGACGCGATGTCGACCCGGCCCGCCGAAATCTTCGGACTGCCCGCTGGCACCCTGAAGCCGGGGGCGAGCGCCGATATCGCGCTGGTCGATCTCGACGAACCATGGCTGGTATCGAAGGATCAATTGCTCGGCCGCTCCAAGAACACGCCGTTCGAGGATGCGCGCTTCTCGGGACGGGCGGTCGCGACCTATGTTGCCGGTCGCTGCGTACACGCGCTCGCATAAGATAAAGACAAGCAGGGGGAAACACGGTGCCAAGCGTCAACTATCTCGCCATCGGTTGGCCGGCGCTCGTCGCTGTCCTTGCTCTGGGCTATCTGCTCGGCTCGATCCCGTTCGGCCTTCTTCTGACCCGGATGGCCGGTCTGGGCGACCTCCGCTCGATCGGCTCCGGCAATATCGGCGCAACCAATGTCCTGCGCACCGGTAACAAGAAGCTGGCCGCGGTGACACTTTTGCTGGACGCATTGAAAGCCACTGCGGCGGCGGTGATCGCACAGGCGATATTCGGCCAGAATGCCGGACTGCTGGCCGGCTTTGCCGCCTTCATCGGTCATCTCTTCCCGATCTGGCTCGGCTTCAAGGGCGGCAAGGGCGTGGCAACCTATATCGGCACGCTACTCGGCGTCGCACCGCTGATGGTTCTGGTCTTTGCCGCCGTATGGTTGTCGGTTGCGTTCGTCAGCCGCTTTTCTTCCCTGGCTGCACTCGTGGCCACACTTGTCATTCCGGTTGCATTGTGGATACTTGGGGTTGAAGAGGCTGCACTTGTAACAGCGGCCATGACAGCCATCACGTTTTGGCGCCACAGACCCAATATCGAACGGCTGATCGCCGGAACCGAAAGCAAGATCGGACAAAAGGGCTAGGAGAGCCATGCCGGACGATAGCGCAAGACGAAAAGGAATTGCGCTGACGGACCGGCAGAGGATTGCCTGGCTGAGACTGATCCGCAGCGACAATGTCGGTCCTGCCACCTTTCGCGACCTGATCAACCATTTCGGCTCCGCCGAAGCTGCACTCGACGCCCTACCCGAATTGTCGCGGCGGGGTGGTTCGTCCCGAAACATCCGGATCGCCAGCGTCAGCGATGCAGAGCGCGAACTGGACATCGCGCATCGTTTCGGCGCCCGCTTCATCGGCGTCGGCGAGCCGGACTATCCGCAGGCTCTGCGCCAGATCGATGGTGCCCCTCCCCTGATCGCGGCAAAGGGCGACCTTGCCGCCGCAGAGCTTCCGGCCGTCGGCATTGTCGGCTCACGCAATGCGTCGATCAGCGGTGCCAAATTTGCCGCGATGATGGCGCGCGATATCGGCCAGGCCGGGTATGCAATTGTCTCCGGCCTTGCTCGCGGCATCGATGCCTCCGCCCATCGGGCAAGCCTCGACACCGGAACGATCGCTGCAATGGCCGGCGGGCTCGACCAGCCCTATCCACCGGAAAACATCGATCTTCTGCGCGCTATCTGCGACGGTCGCGGACTGGCTATTTCAGAGATGCCGTTCGGCTGGGAACCCCGCGCTCGGGACTTCCCGCGGCGCAACCGGCTGATTGCCGGCACGGCTCTCGGCGTGGTCGTCATCGAGGCTGCCGCCCGCTCCGGCTCGCTGATCACCGCGCGGCTGGCTGGCGAATTCGGCCGGCTGGTGTTTGCGGTTCCCGGCTCACCACTCGATCCGCGCTGTGAAGGCACCAACGGCCTGTTGAAGGACGGGGCCACCGTCACGACACGGCCTGCGGATGTCCTTCAGGCGCTGGCACCTTTGTCACGGATCGATCTGTTCCGGCAGCCGGAAGCGGATGAACCTAGCAATGAAGACACCGGCCATCGGGCCATGGCGGCGCCGCCGAATGACGATGAGCGTTCGATCATCGTCGACGCGCTTGGGCCGACACCGGTCGAAATTGACGATATCATCCGGCATACAGGTCTGCCGGCATCGTCCGTCTATCTGGTCCTGCTGGAACTCGATATCGCCGGCCGGCTAGATCGGCACCCCGGGGGCTTTGTTTCGCTGGCCATGTCCGAGTGACAGCGCACGACGTCCAGACTGGACGTCACCGGCTTCGACGTAAGCCATTTCGATCAAATAGCACAGCATCTCGGCGCCCTCGCTTTCGGCTACGCCGCGCAACTCGCCCAGCATCTGCCGGATGTAGGCAATGTTCGCCATGGTGCTGGATTCGCGACCATTCATACCGATCGGCTCTCTTGCCATCCTACATTGCCCACAGTTGCAGACGGTGTCGCTGACATGCCGTCAAAGTTCCGATAAAACCACGATAGCGCAATTCTTAAAAATTGCAAATTACTACAAAGCTCTCATTGGTTGCATCACGTTGCAAACGCGGAAAATCGACTTTGCCCCTTGACCGCAGCGCTTTCGACCTCCATGTCGGAAAATCGGTATTCCAAAGCCGAGGCACTGTGCTGCCGATTAAGAGCACTGATGAAGGCGCAAAGAAGCAATGAACGTCGTAGTTGTAGAATCCCCGGCCAAGGCCAAGACGATCAACAAATACCTCGGACCGGGGTATAAAGTGCTCGCTTCGTTCGGCCATGTGCGCGATCTGCCGGCCAAGGACGGATCGGTGCTTCCCGACAACGACTTTGAAATGCTTTGGGAGGTCGACACGGCGTCTGCCAAGCGGATGAAGGACATTGCCGATGCGGTGAAGTCCTCCGACGGACTGTTTCTCGCAACCGACCCGGATCGCGAAGGTGAGGCGATTTCCTGGCATGTGCTGGACCTTCTGAAAAAGAAGAAGGTGATCGGCGACAAGCCGGTCAAGCGCGTCGTTTTCAACGCGATCACCAAGAAGGCCGTGCTCGATGCCATGGCCAATCCGCGCGATATCGATACGCCGCTGGTGGATGCCTACCTGGCCCGCCGTGCGCTCGACTATCTCGTCGGCTTCAACCTATCGCCTGTCCTCTGGCGCAAACTGCCCGGCGCCCGTTCGGCTGGCCGCGTCCAGTCGGTGGCACTGCGTCTCGTCTGCGACCGCGAAAACGAGATCGAACGCTTCGTCGCCGAAGAATACTGGAACATCTCCGCCCTTTTGAAGACACCGCGCGGCGACGATTTCGAAGCAAGGCTTGTTTCGCATCTCGGCAAGCGCATCCAGCGCAATTCGGTGACCAATGGCGACCAGGCGGCCACCATCAAAACGCTGCTCGAGGGCGCACGTTATGCCGTGGACAGCGTCGAAGCCAAGCCGGTCAAGCGCAATCCGGGCCCTCCGTTCACAACCTCTACCTTGCAGCAGGCAGCATCGTCGAAGCTCGGCTATTCGGCCTCGCGGACGATGCAGATCGCGCAGAAGCTCTATGAAGGCATCGACATCGGCGGCGAGACCGTCGGTCTGATCACCTATATGCGTACCGATGGCGTGCAGATGGCGCCGGAAGCGATCGATGCTGCGCGTGCCGCCGTTGCCGACCAGTTCGGCCCGCGTTACGTGCCGGAAAAGCCGCGCATCTATTCGACCAAGGCGAAGAACGCACAGGAAGCCCACGAAGCCATTCGCCCGACGGAATTCACCCGTTCGCCGGACAAGGTTCGCCGCTACCTCGATGCCGACCAATTGAAGCTCTATGACCTGATCTGGAAGCGCGGCATCGCCAGCCAGATGGCGTCTGCCGAGATCGAGCGCACGACGGTCGAGATCCTTGCCGACAACAATGGCGAAAAGGCCGGCCTGCGTGCCGTCGGTTCCGTCATCCGTTTCGACGGCTTCATTGCCGCCTATACCGACCAGAAGGAAGAAGGCGAACCTGTCGAGGACGGTGACGACGAGGATGGCCGCCTGCCGGAAATCAATGCCCGCGAGGCCCTGGCCAAACAGAAGGTCAATGCCAGCCAGCACTTTACCGAGCCGCCGCCGCGTTATTCGGAAGCCTCGCTGATCAAGAAGATGGAAGAACTCGGCATCGGACGTCCGTCCACCTACGCCGCAACGCTGAAGACGCTAAGCGACCGCGAATATGTGATTACCGACAAGCGCAAGCTGATCCCGCATTCGAAGGGCCGGCTGGTCACGGCCTTCCTCGAAAGCTTTTTCACCCGCTATGTTGAATATGATTTCACTGCGGATCTTGAAGAGAAGCTCGACCGGATTTCGGCCGGTGAACTTAACTGGAAGGACGTGTTGCGCGACTTCTGGACCAATTTCTTCGGCCAGATCGAGGATACCAAAGAACTGCGCGTCACCAATGTACTGGATGCGCTGAACGAAGCGCTGGCGCCGCTGGTCTTCCCGAAGCGCGAGGACGGCTCGGATCCGCGCATCTGCCAGGTCTGCGGAACCGGAAATCTGTCGCTGAAGCTCGGCAAATACGGCGCCTTCGTCGGCTGCTCGAACTATCCGGAATGCAATTTCACCCGCCAGCTTTCCTCCGAAAACGGCGCTGAGGCCGAAGCCGGTGGCAACGAACCGAAGGCTCTCGGCAAGGATCCCGTGACCGAGGAAGAGATTTCGCTGCGGTCCGGCCGGTTTGGCCCCTATGTCCAGCGCGGCGACGGCAAGGAAGCCAAGCGCTCCTCGCTGCCGAAGGGCTGGTCTCCGGGGGACATCGATTTCGACAAGGCGCAGTCGCTGCTTGCCCTGCCGCGTGAAGTCGGATTGCATCCGGAAACCGGCAAGGTGATTTCGGCAGGCCTCGGCCGCTATGGTCCCTTCGTCCTGCATGAAGGCACCTATGCCAATGTCGAGAGCATCGAGGACGTGTTCACCATCGGTCTCAATCGTGCGGTCACAGTTCTGGCTGAAAAGCAGAGTAAGGGACCGGGCGGTCGCACAGCGGCCGTGGCCCTGAAGGAACTCGGCGACCATCCCGATGGCGGCGCGATGACCGTTCGCGAAGGGCGCTATGGCCCCTATGTGAACTGGGGCAAGGTCAACGCGACCCTGCCGAAGGGCAAGGAGCCACAGGCGGTCACGGTGGAAGAGGCGCTGCTTCTCATCGCCGAGCGCATCGCCAAGGATGGCGGCGGCAAGGCCAGGGCCAAGAAGGCACCCGCCAAGGCCGGAGCCAAGACCGGTACCAAGGCAGCAGCCAAGACCGGGGCAAAAACCACAAAGACGGCGAAAGCCAAGGCTGCCGATGGCGCCGAGGC
>ERZ1034401.54-NODE-54-length-39492-cov-3.541015_pt1 | contig 39492 bp, 35 predicted proteins | sample MGYA00520601_ERZ1034401 | MGnify/ENA primary metagenome ERZ1034401 (study PRJEB33736, sample SAMEA104288476) | Azolla filiculoides | biome: Urban; feature: water surface; material: ditch water | place: Netherlands | collected 2014 ... | reverse complement strand
AGCGCCGGTAGCCGGATCAACGAAACCCGGATCCTGGCTGTTGGCTTGGGCAACTTCGACGATCTTTGCTGCCGGCTGAGTGCCTTCAGCAATATACTCAGCTTCAACTTCAATATTCTCGTTCGGAACGTTGCGATCCAGCATGGTGAACTCCTGATTAATTTAACCAGACGTAAACCATTGAATATCGGGCTGCACAACGAACAAAACTGGGTGGAGTTTGGTTAAAACATAATCTGATATGTCCAATTACAAGCCATCTGTTCTTTGGTTAATCTTGATGCATAACCTGATATTCACATTGCGAATCTGGTCCCTCTGTAGCTGTTTGGCTCACCTAACGGCAGTTAGGCGACAGAGACATTTCTCAACAATATAAAATTTTACATAAATGCCACCACGGACATTATATAAGAATAATCTAAGTCTATTTTCGAAGTTTTTGGAGCTTAAATGTAGATTTCTCCCATAACTCGGAGAAAGACATGCGGTTCTCAACAAATAAAAAACTAATAAAAAGAATAGCAACGACAGCCGCCCTGTCCCTTACGCTTGTGGGCGCAATGGCACCATCGGCCTTCGCCCTGTCGAGCCGGCTTCCCGACATCAGCCTTGGCTATGTGTTGCGCTCAGAAAGCCAGCTCATGCTGTCAGAGGTCATCTATGCGCGCATGACGGCCGCCATGCGGCCCGAAGCAGCGATGCCTAGAGTGTCGCCAGCCAGGGCAATGCCGGATAGCCCGGTGAAAAAGCCGGCATCGTCAGCTGTCTTCGCCTCGGTCACCATACCGTTCGGCAAACTGCCCGTGACAGCCAACTGGCAGCGCGTTCGCGCGCAACTGGCCATGCCCGAAATCTCGGTATGCGCAGGCGATGGTAAAGGAGCGCAGTGTTCGACCAATCAGAAACGACTTGTCCAGGTGCTGGCAAGCGCAAAGCAGATGCCCTTCCAAGAACGCCTGAGCTATATCAGCAATGCGATCAACAGCATGATCGCCTACACATCTGACGAGAAGCAATACGGCAAGATGGACCATTGGTCGGCGCCCGCCAAGACCCTGGCCACGGGCAAGGGTGATTGCGAAGACTATGCGATCCTGAAAATGGCGGCGCTGAAGGCACTGGGTATTCCGGAAGGCAGTATGTCGATCGTCGTATTGCGCGTTACCGACCGCAACATCTACCATGCCGTTCTGGCTGTCTCCACAGCACAGGGTCACTACATCCTCGACAATCTGCGCCGCAATGCCGGTCTCGATACAAGCTATCGCACATATCAGCCGCTCTACTCGATGAGTGGCAATCGCTCATGGATCCACGGCTTCATCAATGAAGGCGAGGCAATCGCCGCGCAGACCGTTGACTTCAACTCCGTCCCGGGCTGATTTCCGGCCGAAATATCGTGTCTGCGGAAAGTACCGTGATCAGTTGATCAGAAACCCAATGATGGCCCCGCCCTCGGCGGGGTCGGCGAGTACAGCGTTCATCCGACCGCGCAGGGCCTTTTGCTGTGCCACGATCGTGTAATTCACCACGATCGGATTTTGCGGATCATCCTTCAGGCGGGCCACTAACCCCTCAAAGGGAATGTCGAGCTGCAGTTTCAGACCGCTGCCAATCACGTCTGACGACAGAGGCGAAAGGCGCGCCTGCAGAAGCGTCAGAAAAGCCGAATTATACGATATGATCTTCTTGTCGCTCGACAGGGCAAAGGCAGGGGCCGGGCTGCCGGCAACCACACCGAGTGTCAACTTGACGTCGCGGGCTGCCTTGCGCTCGTTGTATCGCTTGCGCAGAGATTCCAGCACCCCGAGACGCACCGCACCAGTTGCGTTGTCGAGCATCGGATACCGTTCGGAATATTCCTCGATAAGGTCGCCGACGCGTTTGCCCTCTTCGCCGGCAATCTCTGCCAGTGAAGTCCAGAATGCATTCTCCAGCCTGATACCGCGACGCGATCCATTGGCCGTGACCGCGCGGAAAATCAGCTTGGCGCTGTCTTCCGGCTGATCCGAGTTTCCTTTGAAGATTGATCGTCCCATCACCGCTCCCGCAACGCTTCTTGCCGCGCCTTGATGATCGGCTTGAGCAGATAGGTCAGCACTGTTTTCTTGCCGGTGATGATATCGACCGATGCCACCATACCGGGCGTAATCGGATAGCTCTGCCCATCCTTCTCAAGTGCTGCCTTGTCGGTGCGCACGCGCACCTGGTAGAAGGCGTCGCCTGTTTCCTGGTCGACGAGACTGTCGGCGGATACCGTTTCGACCTTGCCCGAAAGGCCGCCGTAAACAGTATAGTCATAGGCGGTGATCTTGATGACTGCGTGCTGTCCCGGTCGCACAAAGGCGACGTCCGATGGCGACAGGCGCGCTTCGATCAACAGGATGTCTGAGGTCGGAACGACACCGGCGACCACAGCGCCGGCATTCACATAGGCGCCAACCGTATTGATATCCATCGTGTTGACGATGCCATCCACCGGCGAGCGGATGTCGGTATTGCTCACCCGGCTTTCGGCGCCCTTGATCGTCTCGTCGATGACTGACAACTGCGACAGCGCTTCCGTCTTGGCGGCAAGCGCTTCCTGCTGGGTCTGCAGCTTGACTTCCTCGACCTGCAGCTGCGCTTCGCTGGCCGCACGCTGGATACGGTCAAGCGTTTCGGCGTAAAGCTTGAGCTGGCCCTCATTGTCGGCCACTTCCTTCTGCACCCGCAAAAGGTCGGTCTGAGCCGCGAGTTTCTTGGCCACGATCGGCGCCAGGATCGCTTCTTCCTTGCGTGTGATCGCCAGATTTGTCTGCAGGCGCGCGATGTTCTCGCGTGTTTCAGACACTTCCTTGAGGCGCTGCTCGTAACGCTCGACAAGAACGGAGCGCTTGTTGAGATAGGTATCGGCGCGCGCCTGCAGCAAGCGGGCCTCGTTGTCGCAAATCAGCGGTGCGATCTTGGCAATTTCGTCGGGACACGGATATGTCGCGGTGAAATTGCCGGTCTGCTCGAGATCCAGACGGGCGATCTGTGCCATCAGGGAGCGTGCCTTGGCCCGCGCTTCGCCAAGGGAGGACGCCGTCATCGTGTCATCGAGCCGGACCAGAAGGTCACCCTTCTTGACAACCTGACCGACCTGGACCGCTATTTCCTGGACGATGCCCGGCTCGCTCGACTGGATGATCTGTGTCTTCGACACAGGAATGACCTTGCCGACACCGCGCGAGATTTCCTCAAGCTCGGCAAATGCCGCCCAGGTCACAAAGGTCACAAGAAGGGCCGCAAAGACGTAGAGCGTCAGCCGCGGGGCCCAGGCCTGCCGCTCGACACTCTGGCTATCCGCATCTGACGAACCACCCAGATTGAATGGCATCTTGATGTTCAGCAGTGCGGAAAAGTCTGGAAAATTGAACATCGCTCAACCCCGCGCCCGCGCCGGCACTGAGCCTGCCTTGAGACCTTCGATCACCTGATTTTTCGGTCCATCGCTGATCAATCGTCCCTGTTCGAGGACAATCAGCCGGTCAACCAGCGCCAGCATGCTGTAGCGATGCGTGGAAACGAGAAGCGTCACATCTGTGGGGAAACACTTGAGCAATTTGTCGATCAGCTCTTTTTCACTGGCCATGTCCATCGAACCCGATGGCTCGTCCAGAAAGACGATCGAGGGCTTGCGCAGCATGATGCGCGCAATGGCGATTGCCGCCCGCTGACCACCTGACAAAAGATTGCCACGCTCGCCCACCGGCATGTCGTAACCCCGTGGATGACGAGAGACGAAACTGTCGACGCCGGCGATCTTGGCGGCCTCAATGATTTGCTCGTCCGTCGCCGTCGGCGCGGCCATCAGCAGGTTGTCCTTGACCGTGCCGGAAAACAGGTCGGAATTTTGCGAAACGAAGGCGATCGCGCTGCGGACCACGGCAGGATGATACTGCCGGATATCGACGCCATCGATCAGGACGCGACCGCCACCCGTGGTGTAGAGGCCGGAAATCAGGCGCCCCATCGTCGTCTTGCCCGAACCGACACGACCAATAATGCCGACCTTTTCGCCGGGCTGGATGGTGAAACTGATGTTGTTGATCACCTGATGATCTGTGCCGGGATAGGAAAATCCGACATTGTGGAAGGTCAGTGCACCGCTATTGATCGTCCGGTTGACGAAACCGGTGGTCGATGGACGATCTTCGTCCTGCGCCATGATTTCATCAAGAATACGCAGTGACAGGAACGCCTGGCGCATACGCGCCAAGGTCAGCGCCAACTGACCGAGTGGTGCAACCGCACGCCCGGCCAGCATCGTGGTCGCGACGATCGCACCGGAGGTGATATTGCCCGCGGCAAACTCATAGGCACCGGCCAGAATGATCACCACCGTCACCAATTGCTGGATGAACTGCGTGATATTGGCCGCCCATGCCGAGATGTGTTTGATTTCCTCGGATGTATGGGAGGCATTCTTGGCAAGCGTGTGCCAACGGCGCAGCAAGGTGGCTTCAGCATTGAGAAGCTTGATTGTTTCCAGTGCCGAAATTGACTCAATCAGCAGGGATTGGCGCTGGGACGCCTCGTTCAGCGCTGCTCCCATCACCCGGCCGATCTTGATCTGCGCATAATAGCCGATCGCTGCGACAATGAAGAATGCAGCAAGCGGCACAACGGCGATCCAGCCGATGATGATATAGATGACCGCCACGAACATGAAGACGAAGACGCAGTCGATGGCCACGCTGATCGTATTCGAGGTGAAGAACTCTCGGACAAATTCATATTGCGACACGCGGTTGGCATATTCGCCCGTCGACATTGGCCGCGACTTCAGCGACGTGTTGAGGATCTTATCAAAGAGCTTGTAGGACAGCTTGAGATCTGCCTTGCGACCGGCAAAATCGATCGTGGCAGCGCGGATGGACTTCAAGATGAAGTCGAAAAGGATTGCTCCCGAGACACCGATGGCCAGAACCCAGAGGGTCGCGACCGCCTTGTTGGGCAGCACCCGGTCATAGACGTTCATCGTGAACAGTGGTGCTGTCAGCGCCAGCACATTGATCAGAAAGGTGGCCAGCGCCACGTCCAGATATGAACGCCAGAACGGCTTGAGAATGGCACGCAGCCAATGGACGCGATCGATCTCCTCGGCCGTGCCCGTGACGCCCGCTTCACTGTCGTTCTGATAGACGGCAGCAAAGGAGAATGCGGAAACCACCGGTTTCTGCAGGACTTCGGCAAAGGTAACTCGCGTGCCATCGCCACTGAGCATGGACAATCCATGCGCGTCTTCTTCGAGCAGCACCATCGATGTGCGGTCTGCAAAGAGCAGCATCAACGGCAGTTCGAAGGCACGGCGACGAAGTTCATCGACCGTGACCTGATGGGCATCAAGACCGATACGGCTTGCCAGTCGCTCCACTTCCTCATAGGTCGGAGCCTGAGGATCGAAGGGCACACCGGAGAAAAGAAGAATATCGGCGGTTGGCCGGTTCATGAAACCGGCCAAGGCGCGAAAGGACGCGGTAAACTCGTTGGTCATTAGGCTGAGCCTACCATTCTAAGATACCGTTCCTAATCTACCGACGCTTCGCTCAGTCGTTGGCTGTCGCGAAGAGATCGATCGGGAGGCCGGCATTCTGCTTCGAGACCAAACGCTTCTGCTGGGGCTCGCCGCCGGAACGGACCTTGAACTCGCTGCGCGCATAAGCATCATTCTGCTTCGGCGGGGTGATGTTCATGGCCTTCAACAGGCTGCCAGTCGAAGCCAGCAGGCGATATTCGGCAAACAGCGATGCATATTGTGCCGTCATCGAAAGAACGTTGACATTGTACTTGGTGTTCTGCGCGCCAAGCACGTCGAGCAGCGAACGCTGGCCGATATTCAACTGTTCGCGATAGCTGGACACCAGCTGCGCATTCGCATTGGACTGCTGCTTGAGCAGACCGGCAAGCTGCCGCTGCTGGATACGACGATCCCAGGACAGGCGCACGGCTTCGTCGACTTCGCGATGTGCGGAGTCGAGCGCAAAACGCTGCTCGCCGGCACGACGGATCTGTTCTTCTTCACGGGCCTGGTCGATACCGCCGCGATACAGGTTCCAGCGTGCGACAAGGCGAACCTGAGCGTCGGTAGTGCGGCCCTCGTCGCCGCCGGTGTCCGTACCGGTGACCAAACGGCCTTCGGCAGACACTTCCGGCAAATAGTTGTTGCGCGCACCGCGCACACCGGCATCCGCCGCATCGACGTCAGCCAAGCCAGCCTTTATACGCGGATTGTTGCGACGCGCAGTGTCCAGAGCCACGTCAAGGCTCTTCGGCAACTGGGCCACCAGCGAAGGCGGCATCTTGCCGCCGGTAATCGGCGTACCGACCAGACGCAGAAGCGAGATCTTCACCTGCTGAAGTGCTTCCGTCGCCTCCTGGAGACGGGCCCGGGCAGCGAGCAGGCGCTCATCGGCCTGCTGGCTGTCCGCCTCGGTCAGGGTTCCGCTTGAGATCAGCGAACCGATATCGCCGCGAAGCGCCTGGTGAACGCGGACATTCTCCTGGGATTCGGCAACAATACGCGACTGCAGCAGAAATTCGAGATATTCCCGAACGACCTGCAGCGCGATCGTCTCACTACGCTCCATGACACGATAGGAGGCGCTGTCGACACGCGAGGCCTGCTGGTCGAGTTGCGCGCGACGACCACCGCCGTCAAAAAGCTTCTGCGTGATCGTCAAACCGGCTTCGCTCGGATAGAGATCGTCGCCGTCGATACCCGACGCACGGCGGCTAGGGCTGTCGAGGTTGTTGACACCGACAGAGGTTTCCAAGTCGATGCTGGGGAGATAAAGCCCCCGCGCCTGGCGCAGTTCGAATTCGACAGCCTCGCGGTTTTCAACCGCTTGTCCTATATCCGGGTTGGTGGAAACGGCAGTCTGCATTGCTTCGCGGAGATCAGCAGCAGTGGCCAGCGACGTGGTGAGAGCAATCGTACCGGCGAAAATTGCCGTCGTTGCGAGCATCGAAATTTTCTTCATATCCCCCTCGTAGCCGAACTACGCAGTTATTGAGACCGTCTGATCAAGTGTGGCGAAACCTAGCCGAAGCCGTCACGCCAATCTATGAATTCTTATGGGTTAAAAGAACCATTTTTGGGCCTATTAACCTTTGGGAAATCATCAATGACCTTGCGATCTCTCCCCTCAAAACGGAATCCCCAACAACTCGGGAGAAAATCCAGATTCGGATGTATACTCAAGCTTCTACGAGAGTCACGTGCTTTTCCAAAACATGGAAAACGCTGCACCGATAAAATCAAGTATAGTTGCAGAATTGTCGTAGCGGCAACCGCGAGAATCAGAACACGGCAGCGCGTAAAAATGCGTCAAAGAGACAATATTTGTTTATTGTTTTCAGATGCTTGCTAGGGCAGACATTCGGATGTCGTGCGAGGGTGAAACTTAGGGATTTTCCATGTTAATCCTATTCAACAATATCTTATATCAACGGTAAACGTAGCCTCGAACCCTCCACAATAGAGAGCGACACATACGACTCCCACTCTGCTTTCCAGGTATGCCTTGACGATGATCTAAACTGTGCGCAACTCTAAATCGCATATCTCACTATGCGTATCGCAAGGTGAAATCCTGACGAGATATAACAAGTTATATTCATTCGACTTTCTCCACTGCACCAAAACGGTGCAACCAACCATGCGGCCGCCGCTCCGGTCACATCACCCGGTCCTGCACCGTCCGAAGGGTCCCCAGAACCTCTCGCGGGTTTGAACATTGACCTTTTTGAACAAAAAATGGCCGCACGCGGCGGCTCATTTCATTCATGTATACGAAAGTCGTGACGCACCAATCGCATCAATCCTCCTCAAAGATGGGGTCATCAACAAAAGGCCCACCCTGGTAGATGGCAATCGAATCCTGGGCCGAAGGCCTTGGAACAGTCGCCTCAATCTCGGCGCGAAACCGCTCGGCATTGTCCTTCGGATGCCAGCCGAGATAGGAAACAGCAGAGTTGTCCCACCAGCGACTGTCATTGTTGGAGCAGCCCCAGATGACCGGGCAGCCGAGGCGCGGAACGCGGAAGATGCGTTCGATCATGGAGAGGAAATCGTCATGACTCATCCATGTGGACAGCATCCGATGGTTCTTCGGCTTCTCCATGCAACTGCCGATACGCACCAGCGCCGTCTCCTGGCCGAATTTGTCGAAATACATGCTGGCCAGCGCCTCTCCGAAGCATTTCGACACACCATAAAGACCATCAGGCCGCATCGGTGCACTGGCATCGAGATAATCGTCCTGGCCGTAAAAGCCGATCGTGTGATTGGAGCTGGCAAAGAGAATGCGCGGCATTCCGTTCGCCCGCGCCGCCTCATAGAGATTGTAAAGTCCCAGCAGATTGGCATTGAGGATCTTGGAAAACTTGTCCTCGACGGAAATGCCGCCGAGATGAATGATGCCGTCGCAGCCCTCGACAAGTCTGTCGACGGCGGCACGGTCGCCCAGGTCGCAGACAACCAGCTCCTCGTGGGCCGCCGCCTCGCCCATGTCGGCAATGTCCGAGAGGCGCAAGACATCTGCCATGCCCTTCAGACGACCACGCATCGCCTTGCCAAGTCCGCCCGCAGCGCCGGTTACCAATAGTCGCTTCACATAAACCTCCCTAGTCCGCTCTCAGATGGCCGCATTCGGACCCATTCAACTCATCATACAGGTAGCATCAATTGGGTCAATATTCCCCGATGACCTCCTTCGTGCTTGGCTAACTTGACAGACGAGTTTATGCATAAGTTCCTTGACTGTTGAACGAAGGCGGAGATGAGCATGGCTCTACAAGCGAAATTGGAGGCTGGATCGGGGACTCTGACGCAGAGGCTGAGCGACAATCTGCGTCGCGCCATCCATGGCGGCCAGTTCCCACCGGGCAGCAAGCTGCCGAGCGAGGCGCGGTTGTCAGAGGCCAATGGCGTCTCGCGCACAGTTGTCCGGGAGGCGATTGCAGCCCTTCGTGCAGACCGCCTCGTCGAGGCACGCCAAGGCGCTGGCGTCTTTGTTCTGGAGCCACGCGAACCCGCCCCCGCTCCCCTGTCCATTGCCCACATCGACCCGGCGCGGGTCTCCTCTATGATCGAGCTGCTGGAGCTTCGAACCGCCGTGGAAGTCGAGGCCGCAGGGCTTGCTGCGCTCCGCCGCTCACCGGCCCAGGAAGAGGTCATCCTGGAGCAGCACTATGCCGTGCGCGCATGTCTCGATGCCGGAAAATCGAGCAGCGAAGCCGATTTCGCCCTGCATCTTGCGATCGCCGAGGCAACCAACAATCCACGCTTTCGCGAATTCCTGGCGATGATCGGGAAAAACGTCATTCCGCGCGCCGCCCTTCGCGGCGAAGAAAGCGACGAGGATCAGGCAGCCTATATCCGCCTGATCGATGCGGAGCACGCCGATATCGTCGAGGCCATTTCCGCAAGCAATGAGGAAGCCGCCCGAGATGCCATGCGCCGGCATCTGCGTGGCAGCCAGGCCCGATACCGCACGCTTCTGCGCGAACAACGTCAACCTGTACGATGACTATTGACTGAATGACGTAAAATACGTATGACAACTTTGCCGGAGGAGGCAAAAAGAGGATATACGCATATGACGCCGCAAGAAATCAAGGTCGCGCTTGGCGCCGGCCTGTTGTCCTTCCCTGTCACCCATTTTGACAGCGAAGGACAGTTCCAGCCAGACAGCTATGCCAAACACGTCGAGTGGCTGTCCGGTTACGATGCGCCAGTCCTGTTCGCAGCCGGTGGCACCGGTGAGTTCTTCTCTCTTTCCCCCAGTGAAATTCCGCGCATCGTCGCAACCGCCAAGGAAGCGGCCGGCAAGACAGCGATCGTATCCGGCTGCGGCTACGGCACGGAAATGGCCATCGAGATCGCCCGCGCCGCTGAAAAGGCTGGCGCCGACGGCATCCTGCTTCTGCCGCATTACCTGATCGATGCGCCGCAGGAAGGCATCTACAACCATGTCAAACGCGTGTGCCAGTCGGTCGGCATCGGCGTCATGGTCTATAACCGCGACAATTCGGTCATCGGTGTCGATGTACTTCAGCGCCTGTGCGACGCCTGCCCGAACCTTGTCGGTTTCAAGGACGGGACCGGCGAAATCGGCCTGATCCGCCAGATCACCGCAACGCTTGGCGACCGCCTCACCTATCTCGGCGGCATGCCGACGGCGGAGCTGTTTGCCGAAGCCTATCTCGGTGCCGGTTTCACCACCTATTCATCGGCTGTTTTCAACTTCGTTCCGGGATTGGCCGTCGACTTCTACAAGGCCTTGCGCGCTGGCGAACGCGAACGCTGCGAAACCATCCTAAAGGACTTCTTCTATCCCTTCATGGAACTGCGCGGCCGCCGCAAGGGATATGCCGTGTCGGCCGTCAAGGCCGGTGTGCGCCTGCAGGGTTTCAATGCCGGCAAGGTTCGCCCGCCGCTCGATGACCTGACGCCGGCGGAAGAAGAAATGCTCGCCAAGCTGATCGAGCCATGGAAGCGCTGATATGAAGATCGTCGACGTTCGCACCCATCTGCTCGAGCACAGGCTCGCCGTTCCGTTCCAGAGCGCGTCCATGCGCTTTGACCGGCGCGCACATGTGCTGGTCGAGATCGTTTGCGACGATGGCACGACGGGCTGGGGCGAATGCCTCGGCCCGGCGCGGCCGAATGCAGCCGTGGTTGCAGCCTACAAGACCTGGCTGATCGGCGCCAATCCGCTGGAAACCGAAAAGATCTGGGCAGTGCTCTACAATGCGCTGCGTGACCAGGGCCAACGTGGCCTGACCCTTACCGCCTTGTCCGGCATCGACATCGCGCTGTGGGACATCAAGGGCAAACACTTCAACGCGCCTGTCTCAATCCTGCTCGGCGGCCGCTTCCGCGAAACCGTCAAGGCCTACGCCACCGGCAGTTTCAAGCGCGATGGCGTTGATCGTGTCGAAGACAATGCCACCGATATTGCAGGCTACCGCGCGCAAGGCTTCCATGCCTCGAAGATCAAGGTCGGCTTTGGCATCGAGGAAGATCTGCGGGTGATTAAGGCAGCGCGCGAAGCCGCTGGCACCGATATGCGCCTGATGGCCGACGGCAATCATGGCTACGGCGTTCTGGAAGCGGTCGAATTCGGTCGTCGTGCTGCCGAATACGGTCTCGACTGGTTCGAGGAGCCGGTCGTTCCAGAACAACTTGCAGCCTACCGCGAAGTACGTGCGAAGCAGCCGATCCCGGTTGCTGGCGGCGAAACCTGGCACAGTCGCTGGGGTATGAAAGAACCGATCGAAACGCGTTGCATCGATATCGTCCAGCCTGACCTGGCCGGCGTCGGCGGTTTCACCGAAGCCAAGCGGGTGGCCGACCTCGCAGCCCTCCACGGCGTGCGTGTCGTTCCGCATGTCTGGGGCACCGCCGTGCATATCGCTGCCGCACTGCAGTTTATCGCCGCCATGGTGCCCGATCCGGTCCGCGTCAATCCGATCGAACCGATCCTCGAATTCGACCGCACCGACAATCCGTTCCGTCAGGCGGTGATCAATACCCCGATCGAACATCAGAACGGCGTTGTCGCCATCCCGAATGGTCCAGGCCTTGGCATCGAGATCAACCGCGATGCCCTCGCCGACTTCAAGATGAAGGACGATTGATGACACTCGTTCGCTCCCATTCCGGCCGCAAACCGAAGATCGCGTTCCCGAAGGGGGCGATCGACACGCAGATGCATGCCTACCTGCCGGGCTTTCCCGCGATCGAAGGTGGCCCGCCATTGCCAGCCGGCGAATTGCCAAGTCCGTCGCAGTACCGCGAATTCATGAAATGGATCGGCATCGACCGGGTCATCGTCACACAGGGCAATGCCCATCAGCGCGACAACCAGAACCTGATCGCCTGCCTGAAGGACTTTGGTGATCTCGGCTGGGGCGTGGCCGCCATCAACGGTCAGGCAACCGAAGCCGAACTTGATGAACTGGCAGATGCGCGCGTGATCGGCCTACGGATCATGGATCTACCCGGCGGTGGCGTAGACCTGACTCACCTGGAAGATGTCGACGCCATTGCCTCCAGCCGCAACTGGATGCTTGCCGTGCAATTCGACGGCAGCAACATCGTCGAGCACGAAGCCCGTCTGTCCAGGCTAAAATCACGCTGGGTGCTCGATCACCACGGCAAGTTTTTCTGCGGCGTGACACCGGACAGCCCGCAGGTGGCAGCCGCCAAACGCCTGATCGATCGCGGCAATTGCTGGTTCAAGTTTGCCGGCGCTTACGAATCGTCAAAGACCGGCGCGCCTGATTTCGCCGATGTGGCTGAAATTGGCCGCACGATTGCGGCGCACGCGCCTGAACGGATCGTCTGGGGATCGAACTGGCCGCACAATCTGGCAAAGACACAAGCCGACTATCCCGATGACGCTGCCCTCACCGACACAATTCTTGGCTGGCTGGCCGATGATGCCGCCCGCCGTCTCGCACTCGTGGACAATCCCGAGCAGCTCTTCGGCCTTGAACCAAGGGGGAACAAGGGGACCTGAGAGCCAACCGCCAATCCAGGGAGGTTTTGGCGGATCACTTATAAAGAGGAGGAAGACATGAAAACTGCCGCAATGCTGAGCCTCGCCATGGGGCTGACACTGGGTGCTGGCGCTCTAAATGCGCAAGAAATCACGCTCCGTTCTGCCGATATCCATCCGGACGGCTATCCGACCGTAGACGCGGTCAAGTACATGGGCGAACTGGTGTCCCAGAAAACCAATGGCCGCATCAAGATCGAGGTCATGAACAATGCGGCGCTCGGCGCCGAAAAGGACACGATCGAACAGACCCGCTTCGGCGTGATCGAGATGAACCGCGTCAACAGTGCGCCGTTCAACAATCTGGTGCCGGAAACCGTCGTCTTCGGCCTTCCCTTCCTGTTTCGCGATACCGAACACATGCACAAGGTCGTCGATGGCCCGATCGGCGACGAAGTGCTGGCTGCTTTCGAGCCGCATGGCCTGATCGGCCTTGCCTTCTACGATTCCGGCGCGCGCTCGTTCTATTCGACCAAGAAGCCGATCGAAAAGCTCGCCGATCTCAAGGGTATGAAGGTACGTGTCCAGCAATCGGATCTGTGGATCGCGATGATGGAGGCCTTCGGTGCCAACCCGACCCCGATGCCTTTCGGCGAAGTCTATTCGTCACTTGAAACCGGCGTCGTCGATGCGGCCGAAAACAATTGGCCATCCTACGAGTCTTCGCGTCACTTCGAAGTGGCAAAAAACTACACATTGACCGATCACTCGCTGACCCCGGAAATCCTGGTCATTTCCAAGATCACCTGGGACAAGCTGACGCCGGAAAACCAGACGATGATCCGCGAATCCGCCAAAGAATCCGTCGGCAAGATGCGCGAACTGTGGCAGGCTCGCGAAAAGGCATCGGAAGAGAAAATCCGTGCCTCGGGCGCCAATATCATCACCGTCGACAAGGCGGAATTCTCCGCAGCGATGCAGCCTGTCTATGACAAGTTCATCACCGATGCGAAGATGAAGGACCTGGTCAAGCGCGTTCAGGACGTCAAGTAATCAGAAGACACCGGCCGGATCAAACGATCCGGCCGGTTTTCATTTGGGGACTTGCATTGTGGCCGTTGTTCCGTTGCGGCCGTGGAGGAAATTATGTTGCGCTTTATGAGGGCCATTCGCCCGGGGCTTGGCCGCCTGAGCAAGCTGTGCCTGTATATTTCAGGGATTGGCCTGGTCGCGATGACCGTGATTATCGGATGGCAGATCTTTGCCCGATACATCTTGAACGATACGCCGAGTTGGTCAGAGCCGCTGTCGCTGATGTTGATGTCGTGGTTCATCATGCTGGGCTCTGCCGTCGGGGTTCGGGAAAGCGTGCATCTGGGGCTTGATTTCGTCCGTCACGGCGCGTCTCCGGCCATCCAGAAGATCATGGATCTGGTCAGCCTCGGCTTGATCGTCCTGTTCGGCATCGCCATGAGCTACTACGGCTTTCTGCTGGCCGCCGGTACATGGACTGCAACCATTCCAGTTCTCGGCCTGCCGGGCGGCGTCGATTTCTTTCCGCTGATCGCCGGCGGCGCCATCATCGCCATCTTTGCCGCCGAGCGCTTCATTGATGTGTCCATCGGCGAGGAAATCGCCGCCACCGTTGTTGTGCAGGAGGCTGCGTGATGGCCTATACCGTTCTATTCGGCGTCTTCACCCTGCTGATGATGATCGGCATGCCGATCGCCTTCTGCCTGGGCATCGCCTCGCTTGCCACCGTGCTTTATATCGGCATACCGCCGATCGTCGTGTTCCAGCAGATGAATTCCGGCATGAACGTCTTTGCCATGATGGCAATCCCGTTCTTCATCTTCGCCGGCGACCTGATGGTGCGCGGCGGCATCGCCAATCGCCTGATCCGCTTTGCGGCCGGCATCGTTGGCCATCTGCGCGGTGGCCTGGGCCAGGTCAACATCGTTGCTTCAACCTTGTTCGGCGGCATTTCCGGCTCCGCCGTCGCTGATGCGTCCGCGGTCGGCGGCCTGATGATCCCGCAGATGGCAGCCCGCGGCTACGACCGCAGCTACGCCGTCAACGTCACGGTCAATGCCGCGATCATCGCGCTGATGATCCCGCCATCGCACAACATGATCCTTTACTCGATTGCCGCCGGCGGCAATGTCTCCGTCGCCGATCTGTTCACCGCTGGAGTCATTCCCGGCATGCTGCTCGCAGCCGCCTTGATGGTCACCGCCTATATCGTCGCGCGCCGCCGCGGTTATCCATCTGAACCCTTCCCCGGCTTCCAGAAGCTCGGCTACTACTTTCTTGCCTCGCTGCCGGGTCTACTGCTGATCGGCATCATCTTTGGCGGCGTGCGCTCGGGCATCTTCACGGCGACGGAAAGCTCGTGCATCGCAGTCCTCTACGCCTTCCTCGTGGCCATGCTGGTCTATCGGGAGCTGAATTGGGATGGCTTCGTCGAAGCGGTGCTGGGCGCGGTGCGGACCACCGCCATGGTCCTGCTGGTCATCGGTACGGCCGCATCCTTCGGCTGGCTGATGTCCTTCCTGCAGGTCCAGACACTGCTGGTCCAGGCCATCAGCGCAGTGTCCGACAATCCGATCGTCGTGCTGCTGATGATCAACATCATCCTGCTTCTGCTTGGAACCTTCATGGACATGGCCCCGATGGTAATCATTGCGACACCGGTGCTGTTGCCAGTCGTCAAGGCCTTCGGAATCGACCCGGTGCATTTCGGTGTGGTGATGATCCTCAATGCCGGTATAGGCCTCAACACGCCACCGGTCGGCACGGTTCTGTTTGTCGGCTGCGCGGTGGGTGGAATCACCATTCGAGAGGCGATGAAAACAATCTGGCCCTTCTTCGGTGCCAGCATCGCGGTGTTGATGGCCGTGACCTATATCCCGGCCTTGTCGCTCTGGCTCCCCAGCCTGTTCAAGTAAGCAACGCTGCTCAAACGGGCATCTGGCGGGGGCTTCGGCCCCCGCTTCTTTGTCGCCAGTCGCCAAGGACCTGGCACTTTGCGCAACACCGCTAGGCAAATCGTCAGTTTCATCGATCAAACAGATAGATTATCGCCATTTCGCATAACCTGCCCGCCGGATTAGACTGCCTGTAGATAACGCTCCAGCACCGGTGGACCATGACAGCACCCAGCCCTTCGGAAAAAGCCTTCGTTCCCTTCGTCAGCGTCGAAAACATGATGCGCCTGGTGCATCATATCGGGATTGAAACGGTGCTCACCGAGCTGACTGATGTCATCGAATCCGACTTCCGCCGCTGGCCCCTGTTCGACAAGACGCCGCGCGTGGCCTCCCATTCGCGAGAGGGTGTGATCGAGCTCATGCCGACCTCGGACGGCGAAATCTATGCGTTCAAATATGTCAACGGCCATCCGAAAAACATGGCCCAGGGACTGCAAACCGTGACGGCCTTCGGTCTGCTGGCGGAGGTTTCCACCGGCTATCCGGTTCTGCTCACCGAAATGACGCTGTTGACCGCCTTGCGCACGGCGGCCACATCCGCCATGGCCGCCCGCCATCTGGCGCCCAAGGGTGCAAAGACCATGGCGATGATCGGCAATGGCGCACAGGCGGAATTCCAGGCCCTGGCGATGAAGGCCGTGCTCGGCATCGACAAGATCCGGCTCTATGACATCGACAAGCGCGCCAGCGACAAGGTCGCCCGCAATCTGGCAGGCTCGGGGCTGGCAGTCACCGTCTGCACATCGGCACAAGCGGCGATCGAGGGTGCCGAGATCATCACAACCTGCACCGCCGACAAACAGAACGCGACGATCTTGACCGACAACATGGTTGGATCAGGCGTGCATATCAATGCGATCGGTGGGGATTGCCCGGGCAAGACAGAGCTGCACAGAGACATCCTCAAGCGCGCCGATACCTTTGTCGAATACCCGCCGCAGACCCGCATCGAAGGCGAGATCCAGCAGATGGATCCCGACTATCCGGTGACGGAACTGTGGAAGGTGGTGACCGGCGAGGCTATCGGTCGGCGCGAGCCGGGCCAGATCACCCTGTTCGACAGCGTCGGATTTGCCATCGAGGACTTTTCCGCCTTGCGCTATGTGCGCGCCAAGCTTGAAGGCACCGGCTTCTACCAGGACATCGACATCATTGCCGATCCGGACGATCCCCGTGATCTGTTCGGCATGCTGCAGCGGGCGAAGGACTGAAGTCTACCCGCTGATTGCCGGAGACTGCCTCCCGCTTCCGCCCCCAGCCCGTTGTCACGCCAGGCGCGGTGCCCGCGCCATCAGCCGTGCATAGGCGATCGCCGACAGCATGTTGACGTGATTGGCCTTGCCGGTCCCGGCTATGTCGAAGGCCGTGCCATGATCCACCGATACCCGGTCGATCGGCAGACCCAGCGAGACATTGACCGCGGTCTCGAAAGCGACCAGCTTGATCGGGATATGGCCCTGATCGTGATACTGGGCGATCACCAGATCGAAAGCGCCATTGTAGGCGCGGGCAAAGACGGTGTCGGCCGAGATCGGCCCGACGACATCGATGCCCTGTGCCTGGGCAAGTTCCACGGCAGGCGCCAGGAATTCAGCATCTTCGGTGCCGAACAAGCCGTTCTCGCCGCAATGCGGATTGAGGCCTGCGACGGCGATGCGCGCCTTCTTGCCGAGCCGCATGAAATGCCTGTGGCCTGCCTCGATGGTCGCCAGGACACGCGCGGTCGTTGCCCGTTCGATCGCACCCTTCAGTGAGATATGGGTCGAGACATGGATGGTGTTCAGCCGTTCCGAGGCAAGGAGCATGAAGGAGCTTTTCGAGCCGGTCAGATGGGCAAGCAGGCCCGTATGACCGTCATGATGATGGCCGGCAAGGTTCATCGCTTCCTTGTTGATCGGCGCGGTGACGATGACATCGGCCCGGCCGCTCATGGCAAGATCGACGGCCCGGGTGATGTAGCGCACCGAGGCTTCACCGGCGATCGGGCTGACCTTGCCGATCTCCGGCAGTGGCGCATCGAGCGGCACTTCATCGACGGCAACTACATCCGCATGGCCGTCCGCCTCCAAACCGTATCTGAGACCGGCGCCGGTCGCCTTGTCGGCGCGCTCGAGCGCTTCGATATTGCCGACGACGACGAAATCGCTTCGCTCTTCGGGCGCCATGCTCGCCAAAGCCTTGACGATGACTTCGGGGCCCACACCGGCCGGATCGCCGAGCGTCACTGCCACTTTCGGGTTGCGCGCCATGATCATGCTTCCTTCTTCAAAAGATCGGCTCAGTAGGCAGCCTGGTAGATTGTCAGAATGTCGGCCTGGCTGAGGTCGCGCGGATTGTTGTCGAGCAGCCGGCGGATTGCAAAGGCGTCGCTTGCCATGGTCGCCAGATCGTCCGCTGCCACGCCCAGACCCGACAGGGTCATTTCGATACCGAGATCGGCACAGAAGGCATAGGCCGCATCGAAGACCGCGCCGACGTCGTGTTTGCCCTCATATCCGAGCGCCTGCATCACGGCTTGAGTCTTCACCGGCACGGTTGGCGCGTTGAAGGCGAGCACATGTGGGAAAATCAATGCATTGGCTGCACCATGCGGCACATGCCAGCGCGTGCCGAGCGGATAGGCAAGCGCATGGCCGCCGGCGGTGTTGACCGGCCCCAGACAGAACCCTCCGTAAAGCGAAGCGAGCGCCAGGCCGGAGCGCGCCTCCGCATCCGCACCATCACGCACGGCCCGGGCCAGATAACGCCCGACAAGCCTTGTGCCCTCCTGCGCATAGAGATCGATGGTCGGATGGGCCTTGCGATTGGTGAAGGCCTCGACGCAATGCGCCATGGCATCGACACCGGTCGCCGCCGTCACCTTTGCGGGAACACTGAAGGTGAACGCCGGATCGATCACCGCTATGTCGGCCAGCATGTGCAGGCTCTCGACCGCAAGCTTTGCCATTGTCGACGGATCGGTCACCAGCGCGCGGATACCCGCTTCACTTCCGGTTCCAGCGGTCGTCGGCACCTGCGCCAGCGCCACGCGGCGTGGTCCCCCGATCTTGTTGGGCCCGACCACGTCGCGAAGGCTCTGCGACGAGCCGACCAGAACTGCGGCCAGTTTGGCCAGATCCATGGCGCTGCCGCCACCAAAACCAACGATCAGCTGGGCATTTGCGGCGTTTGCGGCCGCCAGAACCTTGTCGAGATTGTCGGTGTCCGGTTCGGGCTTCACCTCGCCGAAGACCGTAACGTGCCCCGGCAATTCGAGCGCATCGACGCGGCCCGCATTAAAAGCATCGGAAATCACCAATATGCGGGCAAAGCCTTTGTCTGACGCCCATTTTCCGAGCTTTCCCGCTGTTCCCACTCCGAATTCGATCAGATGCGGACGAACGATTGTGATCGGCGTTTCAAGGCTTGCCATCGAACATTCCTCCCCGGAAGACCGCTTACAAGCGCTTCCGATTTGTAAAGTTGTTATTGCGTGGGAGGCGGCCACCTGGGACGCCTGACCACGGCTCGCCGGGCATCAGATCTCTTTACCGACAGGGATGCGGACATATTTGATTGCGCGGCGGAAATAGGTATAGGCCACATGCAGCGTGCCATCCGGACCCTCAATGATCGAGGGATAGGAGAACTCGCGATTGAGCGACTGCTGCGAATTGTTGCTGAGGCAGTAGCCGTCTCCTGTGTCGAGATCGACATGCTCAAGGAAGCTCACGCCGTCATCATAGGAGAAGGCAAGCGACAGGGGTGCGCGGGGAACGCCCCACACTGCCCGCGGGCCATCATAAGTGCCGCCGGTGGCCGGTTCCGCCTGTTCGTCTACCGCCTCGTCCCCCCCCTCGCCTTCGATCTCGTCATAGAGCGAAAGTCGTCGCTGGTCGGAACTCTCGGCGTTTGAATGATTGTAGACAATTGCAATCGAACCATTCTTCAGATCGATCGCCTGGATCGAGGAATTGTTGTTTGGCAGCACGGTCGGTTGCGGCGGGCTCCAGTTGCGGCCATCGTCGTCGGACCAGCTGTACAGGATCTGCGTCGCATACCGGTTGCGAAAGAAGGCGACCATGCGCCCGTCCCCCCGGGGCACGATATTCATATGCACCGCGCCGTAGCTGTCTGGAACCTCGGTCAGGCTCCAGTTCTTTCCATCATCTTCAGACACAAGCACACCCGCCGTATCGGCATCGCCGGTCCAGCGCTGGCCGGGCAGCGCGCGGCACAGAAAGACCGGCAGGAGCCAGTCACCAGCGGCATTCACGATCACAGGCTGGCGCACGAACGTACCGGGCAGATCGCAAAGAATACGTGGCTCACCGAAGTGTTTGCCGCCATCCGAAGAGATCCGACATTTTACAACTGCTCCATCCTGATTGCCAGAAACCTGGGACGTGTAAATCAGCCAGACCTTGCCATCTGGAGCATTGAAAACAATCGGGTTTTGTTCAGACTTTGTGGCATCCTCGGTCATTTTTTCAGGAACGGACCATGCGGTCGAACCGGGCGCCAGGCGCGACATGTAAATCGAGATATCGCCCATGCCTTCCATGGTTCCGCCGAACCAGACGCAGGTCAGGGTCCCGTCGGGGAGAAATGCCAGGTTCGCGGCGTGATTTTGCACCGTTGGCGAGACGAGGAAAGCCTCCTGCCAACCCTCCTGATGCGGATGCGCCGTCAACATGCCGGTCATGCGAGCCGGAACATCCTCGGGTGCCAGTTCTGTCGGCGCGGTCAAGGTGGTCATGCTATCCATCCTCACGGCAAATCGTTGAAACTCTTGGACAGACTGGCAAAGTCGACATCGGTGAGCGGCATCAGGGGTGCCCGCGTGCGGCGCCAGCCCGCTTCTTTGGTCTTCAGCTCGACCATCGCCTTGATCGTCGGGATCTGCACATAGGAATTGGAGAGCGTGCGATAGGCATTGATGCGCGCCTGCGCCGCCTCGACCGTGTCAGTCTCTCTGTGATCCCCCACCTTATCATAGATCGTGCGCAGTGACCCAGCGACGAGGTTCGACGTCGCGGTAATGCAGCCGGCGCCACCCGCCTTGAGCAGGGGCAACATCAGCGGATCGGCTCCCGCGAGCACCGAAAAGCCGGGAAACTGCTCGACAAGCTTTTGCATGTTGTTGAAATCACCGGCGGAATCCTTGATGCCGACGATCTGTTCGGGAAACGCCTCGATCAGCCGACCGATCAGGTCCTGGCTCAGCGGCACACCGGAGACCTGGGGAATGTGATAGAGGATCACCTGAAGGTCAGGATTGGAAATGCCCTCGATGATCCGGGCATAAGCGGCAAATAGCCCGTCATCGGAAACGCCCTTGTAGTAAAAGGGTGGCAGCATGACGACCTTGCGCACGCCGTTGGACAGCGCATGTCTGGTCAATTCGATCGTATCGGGCGAGGCCACCACACCGGTGCCCGGCAATAGCGCATCGGCTGGTACGCCAGCCGCCAACGCCGCTTCGAGAATGGCAAACCGCTCACGCATCGAAAAGGAATTGGCCTCGCCCGTCGTGCCCAACAAAGCCACGCCATGGCAACCTTCGGAAAGCAGGCGCTGGCAATGACCCGTGAACCGGGCAAGATCCGGCTCACCCTGCTCGGTGATCGGGGTTGTCGCTGCGCAAAATACGCCTGTAATCTTGTGAACCTTCATCTCCGCCCTCCTCCGGCGAAAAACTGGCGCTGATCCGCAATCGGCGCGCCTTAAAAAGCGTCGGTTGGCAAAATTTGTCAACACAAGTTTCCAGTTTCAAACTTCGATTTCAAACCATCACACTGATTATATTCACTATTTTTCTCTCTCGTTGGAAGACGCGACAAGAAAATGATGTTGATGATTGACATATTTACAATATCGTCGCAGTGTCTGTCATCCCGGCGATGGCTCGAACAGCCTTGCCCCTCGGAGGAGGCAGCCGGTGATGGGAGATCAAAGGGAGGAGACGGAATGACTGACGGTAACGTTGGAACACTCGGCGCGGGTCTGTCGCGTCGCGAGGCATTGAAACTGAGCTTGGCGGCCGGTGTGAGCTTCACGCTTCTGGGCGCCAGCGCAAAGATCGTCCAGGCAGCGGGAGAGCAGATCCTCAAGATCGCGCATCCGACCTTCAGCCAGGACTGGTCGCCGCTGCGTGGTGGTGGACCGCCCTTCCGCTGGAATTCCCTGTGGTGGGCGTCGCCGATGTATTTCGACGGCGACGGCAAGATCAATCCCTATGTCTTCACCAGCTGGGAAACCACGGACAACAAGGTCTGGACCTTCAAACTCGATCCGAAGGCAACCTTTTCCGATGGCAGCAAGATCACCTCGGCCGACGTGCAGGCATCCTGGAACGTGGCCGCCATGCCCAATACCAAGAACCAGCGCGCCGACCAGGTTCTGTCGAAGGTCGCGGGCTTTGCCGATCTGACCGGCGGCACAGCCAAGGAACTGTCGGGCGTGGCCGTGCCGGACGAAGGCACTGTCGTCGTCACGCTATCGGACGTCGATCCGATCTTCTTCATGCGTCTCGCCAATCACATCGTCCCGATTGCCAAGGCATCGCAGGTGCGCGGCGAGGACGGCGAGGAAGTTGCCGACTGGTACATGCCGGCCAATGACACGGTCTATTCCGGGCCATTCAAGCTGGTCGAGATCGATCTCGATGCGGGCACGCTTGCCTTTGAACCGAACGAGAATTTCTTCGGGCCGAAGCCGAAACTGACCCGTATCGAACTGTCATCGATCGAAGACAATGTCACGGCGACATCGCTTTTGAACTCCGGCGAATACAATGCCCATACCGAACTGATCACCTCGACGATCATCAAGGATCTCGGCGCGGACTTCTCGTCCGGTCCGACCATCCCGACCAGCCAGCATTTCTGGTTCAACACGGCACGTGCGCCGATGGACGACCCGAAGGTGCGCCAGGCGCTGATCATGGCCGTCGACCGCGAAGGGCTGATCAAGGCGTCCTATCCGGACGGCCCGCACAAGAAGACCGATCAGGTGCTGAACTCGGTTCCCGGTGCGGATGGCTCCGGCTTCGAGCCCTTCCCCTATGATCCCGAAGCTGCCAAGAAACTTCTGTCGGAATCCAGCTATGGTGGGCCGGAACGTTTGCCAAAACTGCTTTTCGTCGGCGTATCTGGTCCGGCCATCGAGGCTGCGGCCCAGTATATCGCCGAGCAGTGGCGCCAGAATCTCGGCATCACCGCCGTGGATATGAAGCCACAGCAGGACGCCTATGCCGGTCCCGACCAGAACGCCGTGCAGATCTTCCGTGATGACGTCGGCACCCGCGTTCCCGATGCCGTGTCCTATCTCGCCGGCTCGATTGCCTCGACGTCGTCAAACGCCCAGAACAAGATGGGTGGCTACAAGAATGACAAGGTCGACAGCCTGCTGACGGAGGCTGCCTCCAAGGCGGCGGACGACCCGCAGCGTATCGCTCTTGCACAGGAAGCCCAGAAAGCCTTCCGCGAGGATTGGGCCTTTATCCCCTGGTATGCCCAGACAATGTCGCGCTGGGCCGTCGCAGAGGTCAAGGGTATCGACAAGAACCTCGACTGGCAGGTTGTCGCTCCCTGGGAGATCTCCATCGGCTGACGGTTCTGGCGGACCGCTGTCACCGACAGATCCGACGCGTGCCGGGGCCGTCAGGCCCCGGTGCATTCTGGAGGAATAAAGGGCAGTCGGCAGCCTTGGCTGGCGGCCATGAGACCCGAACAAGAGGTGGGAGGCACCGTTGCTTCGCTACGTGCTCACGCGTTTCGCCATCTGGATCCCGTCCGTGCTGCTTGTCATGCTGGCGGTCTATGCTCTGGCCTTTTATGGCGCAGGCGATCCGATCAAGCTGATCTTTTTGCGGGCGCCCGGCGATGTCGCCTATAACCCGGCCAAGATCGAGGCCATTCGCGAAAGTGCCGGTCTCAACCGGCCGTTTCTCGAACAGTTTGCCAGTTATGTCCTCAATCTGCTGCAGGGTAAGTTCGGCAATTCGCTGACGTCCGGCCGCTCGGTCTGGGCGATGGTGTCGGCGGCCGCCCCCGTCTCTTTCAAGCTTGCGCTCTGTTCGATCGCGCTGACCGCCATCGTTGCCATTCCGCTTGGCATGATCGCGGCGCTGAAGCAGAACTCCCGTCTCGACTATATCATTCTCGGCACAGCGCTGTTTCTCTGGGCAATTCCAGCCTATGTCGCCGGCCCCCTGTTGATGGTCGGCCTGATCGTGCTCTTTCCCGGTGCCAATGTGCCTTATGGATGGGGTGGCATCTTCGACGTACGCATCCTCCTGCCCTTGCTGGTCCTGTCGTTCCAGCCGATCGCGCTGATCGTACGCCAGACGCGTGCCGCCGTGATCGAAGTCCTTACGGAGGATTTTGTCCGCACCGCCCGCGCCAAGGGTGTGCCGGAAGTGATCGTTGCCATCCGCCATATCCTGCGCCCCGTCCTTACCCCGGTCGTCACCCAGCTCGGCCTGATCATGATCACCATCGTCAACGGGGCGATCTTCGTCGAACTCGTCTTCGGTCTTCCCGGCCTTGGCCGTCTGACCGTGCAGGCGCTGATCAATTCCGACTATCCGGTGATCCTCGCCATCACGCTGATCGGCTCCTTCCTGGTGATGATCTCCAATCTCCTGGTCGATGTTCTCTATCCGATGCTCGACCCGCGCGCCCACGATAGCAAAAGGAGCCGCTGACATGTCGACCCTATCGGCCCCCCCGCTGGCAAAATCTCATGATGAACCAGCCGTCAGCCTGTGGCGAGACGCCTGGCACCGGCTGAAGCGCAACAAACTTGCCGTCTTTGGCCTCGTCATGGTCATGCTGCTTGCCTTCACCGCACTCTTCGGGCCACTGCTGACGCCCTTCGACTATCTCAGCCAGAATCTGGAAAGCAGGAACCTCGCGCCTTCGCTGTCTCATCTGTTCGGCACCGATGATCTGGGCCGCGATGTCTTTAGCCGCGTCGTCTATGGCACACGCACCGCCTTTCTTGTCGCCGTCATCGTTACATTCATTGCCGTCGTGATCGGGGTCACGCTCGGTGCCATCGCCGGTTTTTTCGGCGGCGCCTGGGACCGGATCATTATGTGGCTCACCGACATGACAATGTCCGTGCCCAATCTCCTGCTTGTCGTCGTCATCAATGCCTCGCTCAAGACACCGATCGCGACCTGGATGGAAAGCCGCTACATGGCGACGCTCAATCCGTTCTACCGCGAAACGGTGTGGATCGATTTCCTGCTTGTCTTCGGCTCGATGGCCCTGATTTCCTGGCCACCCTATGCCCGTCTGGTGCGCGCTCAGGTTCTGTCGATCCGCTCGCGCCCCTATGTGACCGCCGCCCAGGCGCTGGGCCTGACCAACTGGATCATCATCCGCCGCTATATCGTGCCGAACTCGCTCGGACCGCTGATCGTCTCGGTCAGCGCCGGCCTCGGTACCGCCATGGTGCTGGAAAGCGCGTTCTCGTTTCTCGGCGTCGGCGTCAACCCGCCCACACCCAGCTGGGGCAACATGATCTCCGATGGCTTGCGCGTCTGGCAACATTATCCGCATCTTCTGGCCGCGCCTGCAGCCGTTCTCGGCCTGGCATCCGTCGCCTTCAGCTTCCTCGGCGACGGCCTGAACGACGCGCTCAATCCGCGAGGCAACAAATGACCAATCTCAACAGCATGATCCCTCTGCTCGATGTTCGAGGCCTGACGATCGACATCGATGGCCGCAATGGTCCCGCCACCGTGGTCGATGGCATCGACCTGCATGTCAACCGCGGCGAAACGCTGGGTGTGGTCGGTGAATCCGGCTGCGGCAAGAGCCTGACAATGCTGTCACTGATGCGGTTGCTGCCAAACAAGATCAAGGTCACCCAGGGCACTGCCGTGTTTGACGGCCGCGACCTGCAGACCATGTCGAACAGAGAGCTTCGCAAGGTTCGCGGCGGCGATATCGGTTTCGTTTTCCAGGATCCGATGACCTCGCTCAATCCGGTCATGCGCATCGGCGAACAGATCTGCGAGCCGTTGCGCTATCACAGCGGCATGAACAAGCATGAGGCAAAAACCCGCACCATCGAACTGCTACGCCTCGTCGGTATCCCCGGCCCGGAACAGCGCCTGCAGGCCTACCCGCATGAGTTGTCCGGCGGCATGCGCCAGCGCGTGATGATCGCGATCGGCCTTGCATGCAATCCGAAGCTCTTGATTGCCGACGAGCCAACCACCGCGCTCGACGTCACCATTCAGGCCCAGATTGTCGACCTGGTCAAGGATCTGCGTACCAAGCTCGGCATGTCGATCGTCTGGATCACGCACGATTTGGCGCTGATTGCCGGTCTCGCCGATCGTGTGGTCGTGCTTTACGCCGGAACCGTCGTCGAGGATGCACCCGTTGACACGCTCTACAGCAAGCCGCTGCATCCCTATACCCAAGGGCTGCTCGCCTCGATCCCGCAGATCGGCCATGCCGCCACCACCCGGCTGAGCTCGATCGGCGGAACCCCGCCCGAACCCGGTCGCCGACCAGCCGGTTGCCCCTTTGCACCACGCTGTCCGCAGGCCATGGCCATTTGCCGCGAACGGGTTCCCCGTCTCGAATATGCCAACGAAACCGATGGCCACCGCGTCGCCTGTTTCGCTGCCCAGACTGCAAAGGAGGCCGCGTGATGACTGGCGAACCCCTGCTCAGAATTGAAAACCTGGTCAAACATTTCCATGTGAGGCTCGGTGCTTTCGGCGAGCGCGAAGCGACCGTGCATGCGCTGGACGACATCGATCTCGACATCATGGAAGGCGAGACCCTGAGCCTTGTCGGCGAATCCGGCTGCGGCAAGTCCACGACCGGTTTCACCATCCTGAATCTCTACCGTGCAACCAGCGGCAAGATTCTTTACAAGGGCCAGGATCTTTCCAAGCTCAACGAAGATCAGATGCGACCATTCCGTCGCGACCTTCAGATCGTTTTCCAGGATCCCTATTCAACGCTCAACCCACGCATGACCGTTGGCGAAGCGATCAGCGAACCGATGCTGTTCCACAAGCTGGCAACCAAGGCCCAGTTGAAGGACAAGCTGGATTCGCTCCTGTCCGATGTCGGACTGCCGACCCGATTTGCCCAACGCTATCCGCATGAGCTGTCCGGCGGTCAACGCCAGAGGGTCGTCATAGCCAGGGCCCTTGCCTGCCAGCCGAAGTTCATTGTCTGCGACGAGGCAATTTCAGCGCTCGACGTTTCGATCCAGGCGCAGATCATCAATCTTCTGCTCGATCTGCAGGATAAATACGGCCTGACCTATCTGTTCATCGCGCATGACCTGGCTGTGGTGCGCCATATATCGACCCGCGTCGGGGTCATGTATCTCGGCCGCCTCGCCGAGCTTGCACCACGCGACGAGATATTCGCCAATCCCTTGCATCCCTATACCCGCGCTCTTCTGTCGGCCGTGCCGGAAATCGATCCGGCCCATGAACGCAACCGCCAGCGCCAGATCCTGCAGGGCGATGTGCCAAGCCCGCTCGATCCACCTTCCGGCTGCCGTTTCCACACCCGCTGCCCGATCGCCATGGATGTCTGCCGCACTGACGTTCCAGCGTGGCGCGAAGCCCGACCTGGTCACAAGGTCGCCTGCCACGCCGTTCCCGTGGAGGTTCATGCATGACGCTCAAGGCCGCGATCCTTGCCGATGATCTGACGGGTGCCCTCGATACCGGCACACCGTTCGTGCAAAACGGCTTGACGGTTGCGGTCGCGGTTACTGGCGAAAGCCTGGAGAAGGCGCTTGCGGCAAACCCGGACGTGCTGGTGGTCAATACCGCTTCGCGTGCCCTATCACCGCAAGAGGCATCGGAACGCGTTGCGGCTATTGCAAACCGGCTCAAGGCAATTGCGCCGGATCTTGTGATGAAGAAGATCGATTCCCGGCTCAAGGGCAATGTCGCAGCCGAAACACTGGCGCTTGCAGATGGTCTTGGCCGTCACCGCATTGTCGTTTGCCCGGCAATTCCCGACCAGCAGCGCCTGACCCGCAATGGCCATGTAATCGGCCGCGGCGTCGATCAGCCGATCTCGATCGCTGCTCTGTTCGGTCAGAGTTCAGTCACCGTCTGTGATGCAGACACAGATGCCGATCTCGACAACATCGCCAATACGCACGACTGGCAGAATGGACTGGCCGTCGGCGCTCGCGGCTTCGGCCTCGCCTTGGCCAGACGGATCGGCAATGGCTCCAGCGGTTCCGCGCAGGCATCGTCCCTGACACTCACCGATCGGACACTTTTCGCCTTTGGTTCCCGTGATCCCATCACTGTCTCTCAGATGCACCGGCTTGATCGGCACGATCGTCTCGCCGTGCTTGCGGATGCCCCACATGGTCAACTTGGCGATCTTGATGCGCCGCTGCGCTTGCCTGCATTGCTGCGTTGCACCGGCGATATCCGCGAGGATGGCAAGATGGTCGCAGAGCGTTTTGCCGAAGGCGTGCGCAAAGTGGTTGCCACCAGCGATATCGAAATGCTGATGATCGGCGGCGGCGATACGGCGCTTGCCGTTCTCACTGCACTTGGCATAGATGTGCTCTTCCCGATGGGAGAAGTCGAGCCGGGAATTCCCTGGTTCAAGGTGACGTTGCACGACGGCAAGCGCCTGCGATGCGCGGTCAAATCGGGAGGGTTCGGGACCGCCGACAGCCTGGTTGCTGTGTTGCCGGCCAAACCGGATCAGAAATCGACGGACAGCAAGGAGACCTCCATTGGCCGAAGCTAGCGATGCTGTACTCAATACAGCTGTGACACCGGCAAAGCCCGAACGTGTCAAACCGGTCAAGCTTGTCGACCGTGTCTTCGACCAGTTGATGGAGCGCATCCGCGCCGGCAACTATCCAGCGGATTCACGCCTTCCCGGCGAACATGAATTGTCGTCGATGCTGGGCGTATCCCGGCCAGTCGTGCGTGACGCGCTTGCGCGCCTGCGTGAACAGGGCATCGTCTACGCCCGTCAGGGCGCCGGCACATTTGTCAGCGCCCAAGGCTCGTCTTCAGCCCAGTTGTCTTACTCCCCGGTCAAGACGATCGCCGACATCCAGCGGTGCTACGAATTTCGTCTGACCATCGAGCCTGCGGCTGCCTACTTCGCCGCAAAACGCCGCGACGAGGCAGCAATCCTGAAAATCGCAGCCGCACTGGCCGAATTGCGCGAAGCGACCAGCCACCAGCTTCATCGCACCGATGCTGACTTCGTCTTCCATCGTGCGGTCACGGAAGCTGCAAACAATCACTATTACACAGCCTCGCTTGATGCATTGAAGGCCCATATCGCCGTCGGCATGCATTTGCACGGCCTGTCCCTGCTAGGTCCCAAACTCGGCCTCGAAAAGGTCTATGAAGAACACAACACGATCTACCGCGCGATTGCCGAAGGGCGGGCCGATGATGCAAAGAGCGCCATGCTCAAACATCTGGAAGGCTCTCGTGATCGTCTGTTCGAAGGCCGCGCGCTGGATCTCTCTATCTAGGCTGAGCGATACGTGCCCAATTCCGTGGAATTGACGGGCAACAACTGCCGCGTTGCCAGAAGGACATGGTAGCGCCCATGCTCAGAGATTTGCGTAGAGGATTTCCTCGGCTTCCTCGAGTTCCATCTGCATGACCCGCCGGCCCAGTTCGAAACCGAAACCATTGCGGGCGAACGATGAGAATTCCTTGGCGCGTTGCTTGTCGTCGGCCTCACTTTTGCGAAACGGACCGAAGGCGCGCTTGCGAGCAAGAACGACGGCTGCCCGCAGATCGTCTGCCTCATCGAGCACCGTCGCGACGATTTCCCGGTCGACGCCTTTTTCACTGAGCTTGCGAGCTATTGCCCGCTTAGACTTGCCGCTGCGCGCCGCCGAGCTGGAGCGGATTTCCGCATAGGCCTGATCGTCAAGCACCTTCATGTCACGGCCGAACCCGACCGCAAAGGCGCCGAGCGCCCTGAGTTGCGCCTCGGAAATCCCTTCAAACTTCTGTTTGGCCTTGCGCATGATCGCGTCGGACAATTCACGCTCTGTCATCATCCGCTTTGCCAATCGATAGGCGGCGGAATTGCGGGCCCAGGACAGCATCCTCGCCGTGGGCACCTCAATTTCATCCGCCGGACTCGTCATCGCATCCATCAAATCATCCTACCGAAACGCTTCGCCGGCGAAAAGGCCGCCACACATGCCCGTCAACTTTCGTTGACAGCTGTCAACGTTTGCATGCCATCGGCCGCCACTACACTATCCGCCCGGCGTTCATTCAGTTTGTCGCTCAAGCGCCTGCAGCATCGGATAGACACTGAATGCCGATTTCTCGGCCTTGCGGGTCAGGTCGCGCAGGTAACCGCCCGGCGAGCGGATCTCATCGGCACGCTCCAGCATGATCGCCACTACGATGGATGCAGCCTGTTCGCCCATCGCCGCCTTGGCTTTCTGCCAGGCATCCGGCGAAACGCCGAGCATGGACCGAACGAGATCGGCCGCGCGGATCAGATCCTGCCATCCGCTCATGCCCCCGCGGGCATAATCGGCGATTTGCGGGCAAATCCGCTTCATCCGTTCGAGGCTTATCGCCATCTTGCGGTTTGGTGCCAATGTCGTATCGCCTGGCCTTGCCTTTTCTGTGACTCTTTGGCCTTCTAATTCAAATGGTAGGTCTGTATTTGAATTCTGTATATGACGCTCGTTATGGTCGTCATTGCTGCTCATTTCTTGTTCAGAAAGCGATGAAAGATAAGCGTTTTCCACCTTAATCCGGAATGCTATCAAGCGTTCGCGAAGGGCGTTCAAAAGTGCCGGGTCGTAGCCGCGCGGGAGGCTGCCGAAGGACATCTCCTGAAACTCTGCCGCAATCTCTGCCCAGCCGCCGTCACGACCCTCTTCCAGGGCGGTGGTGATGATCTTGGAGATGTCGCGCAGGTGCAGGGTCACCTCTGAGCGCTGTGCACGGATCATACGCGCCTGGGCGCGGGCCTGTTCCGCCAGAGACAGGATCTCGGATGACTTCAGCGCCAGCGGAGCGAGGTCAAAGCCGAAAGCATCCTCGACAACACCATTGTCGTCCCGGCGGCAGAAACGCTTGCCATTGGCGCTGTCGCGTCGAAACAGAAGGCCAGCCTCGACCAAGGCCGTCAGATGCCGGCGGATCGTTGCTGGAGCCATGCCCCGTGCCCTCAGTGACAGTTCGCGATTGGAGGGGAAGACGATGATCGGATTGGCGCCATCGAGCACCCGGTCGGTGGTGAAACTGACCAGAGCTTCGAGAAGCCCGATCGCCCTGTCGCTCAGGCCAAAGTGGTCTCGCGCTTCGGTCAATGCCCGAATGAGCTGCCACTTGTCGCTGGCGCCCTTGTCATTGCCGCCGTCGCCGGCGCGCAGTTTCTCTTGCCTCTCAGCGACGGATGCCTGGCGGGCAAAAAGCCGCGCAGTCATCCGGCCGCCGCCAAAAGGCGTCGTTGCCAGTCTCTCCACCATGATCAGGTCCTCTGTGAGGAGACAAGACGGACCCAAACACCATGAAATTTGGCAATAGATTCAATATTCGGGCTCGACATCGCTGTCGCCGACTCTTGACTTTGCCTGCTGGAAGTGATTCTCTCGGATTGCTACATAGGAGAGGGGCTTCCGGAACGTCAGGTTTTGGGGGCCTTTTTTCTTGTCTCCGCGCTTCCTTTCTTGGGTTTCGCGATGTTTCATTGAGCATCCGACGGGGTTATGAGATCCCGCTTCCGACACTCATCCTTGCAAACCAGCTGGCCACCGAAGCGGCCGACGCGTCATTTGCCTGTTTCCTTCGCCTTCAGATGTGCCGCATAGGCCTCGCTCACATGCGCCGAAAGCGCATCGATGAAGGCCTGCTCCACATCCTTGGCAAAATCGATCTTGACCGCCCTACCCTGGCGTTTGTAGGCGGCAAAAACACGACCTCCCGGCGCCAGTAACTGGTCCGGCTCCGGCTTATGCGCACCTGTATTGCGGGCCAGGCGGGCAAACAGCTGCTCAAAACGGCGATCAGTCTCGGCTTCCTTGAACGCCGCGACCTTGATCTCGTCCTGGGCTTTCTCATTGCCAGCCGGGCGAGCATAGAGCTCGACAAGTTTCATCCAGCGATCCCGGCCGGCTTTCGGAGCCGGTCCAATGGCGCGAACAATGTGCTCCGGAATGCCTTCGGCAACCTGGATGAGGCGCGACAGTTCGGATTTCTGCACCGAAAGCGCGTCGCCGATCAGCTTGCGGTCAAACCCTCTGGTCACCAGCGTCTGAGCGAACACGGCGCGCTCGATAAACGATAGATTGCGCCGTTCGGCATTTTCCTTGCCTTGCGCCAGTACCAGCTCATCGTCGGACAGTGCGCGGACCAGCGCCTTGACCTCGATGCCCAGGGATTGGGCCGCCCGCATGCGCCGATGGCCATAGGCGACCTGATAGCGACCTTCATCATCGGGATGCGGTCGCACCAGAATGGGAACCTGCTGGCCGCTTTCGCGCATGCTCTCGACCAGCTCGATAAATTGCGGGTCGTTGACTTCGCCCTGGCTCAGGCGGTCGGAGATAAAGGAAGCATCCACACGCGCGGTGTCGAGCGAAATCACACGCTCGCCCTCTTCAAGAGCCTGGCGCAGCTGGCGCGCCTCTTCGGCCTCCCGCGCGATCGACGAGAGCGAAAGCCCCATGGCCTTGACCGCTCCGGACGCACTGCGCGCAGGCGCTGCATTGGTTTCGGTCTGTCCTGACGGCGCTTGATGTGCCTGACCGGCCGCGGGTGATACGTCTGCGGCCGGCATGGATTTGGTTTCTGGCGCCGGAGTCAGCGCCTCGCCAAACAGGGCCTTGATCGAATTCTTGCGGTCGCGTCCTGTCGTCATGCCGGTCGCCCCCAGGCTGTGTGGATCAGGGCTTCCACTTCCGAATTCACCGCGTCGAGCGATTCCATTGCCCGGTCATAGGTGCCGCGGGAGAAATTCTCCCTTCCGACCTCGTACAGCGTCTGCTTGGTCAGGCCGGCATCCGAGACGGCGGTCGACTTCAGCATCGGTGCAGTCAGAACCCGCTCCCCGAACAGCGAGCGCAGGAAGCCGACAATCTGCGTCTGCGGCCCGTCATGCGGTTCAACGCGCGTGACGAGATAGCGCAGGAAGTCGAAATTCAGCTGGCCACCAGCCTCGCGCACCACGGCCAAGAGGTCCGAAGTCATGAACAGGAACTGGCTCATCGACGCCACATCCAGCATCTGCGGATGCACGGTGACCAGAACCGAGGTCGAGGCACAAAGCGCCGACAGGGTCAGGTAGCCAAGCTGTGGCGGGCAGTCGATGATCACGACATCATAGTCATCGGCGACCGTGGCAAGTGCCGCCTGGACGCGGGTGAAGAACAGCGAATGTGTGTCACCCGCACGACGCTCGGCGAGCGCCCGGGGCGTTGCGTGCTCGAATTCCTGCAGCTCAAGATTGCCGGGCAACAGGTCGAGATTGTGGAAATAGGTCTTGCGGATGATGTCCTTCAGCGGCCGCACTTCGCCATCATAGCGAATTGCCCCATAGATCGTGTCATTGCCGACGAGATCGAGTTCCGGCTGATAGCCGAAAAGTGCCGAAAGCGAAGCCTGCGGATCGAGGTCAACAGCCAGCACGCGGTGACCGGTCATGGCGAGATATTGCGCCAGATGCACGGACGAGGTTGTCTTGCCCGAGCCGCCCTTGAAGTTGGTCACGGAGATGATCTGCAGATGTTCGCCACGGGCCGGATCGCGCCATTTCACGTAGGAGCGTGCCTTGGCCTCGTTGCCCTTGGCACGGGCCTGGTCTGCCAGGAAATGACGAAGGGCATCGATATCGGAGAGCGTGTAAAAACGTCGTCCGCCGGAGCCGACTTTCGGTTGCGGACCTTCTCCCGCCAGGGACAGCTGGCGCAGATAGCCATCCGACACGCCGATCAGGCGCGCGGCCTCGCCCGAGGTGAACGAGCGCAGTGTCTTTTGCGATGTCGGCGGGAACAACCGCTCGCGCATCGCTTTCAATTGGGCCGAAAGCGCCTGGGCGTCTTCGGCAATGGTCTCGTCGGCAGGGCGCAATGAAATTGCCTCTTCCTGTGTTGCCGTGATCGATGGACTGCCCATCAGACCTTCTCCATTCTCATTCAGCTCATCCGACAACGTCGCGGCCCTCATGGTGCGCTGCTGTCGAAACGGGCAAACTGATTCTACATCTGTGATTCTCCCCGCTGTGGAAATACGCGATTGCGAGAAATAACAGACTTTGTAGTAATTTACGGCAAAGCCTCACTGTTGCGGCTTCCATCCGTAACAGCGTGTTGCATCAACCGAGTCGCGTCAAGAGATTTTTGGTTGTCGAGCCTACAACTGCACGCATGGCGGTCCTCCGTCGCAATATTTGCATCGAACCAAAGCCAAACTCGATCCCTGCACCCAGGCGGTGAGACTATCGCGCGGATTGAATTGCATATCGTTCAGCGTGTTGTCAGCCAATTCGCGCATTGCGGATGCTACGCCGCCTGCCCTCAGGCCGGCTCAGCATGCCTGGCCTGATGGAACGCAGAGAAACGCGTTTCCACGCCGTCCCTGTGCTGACGCGAGAGGGTGGGTTTCCTGCTTTTGTTCAAGACAGGTTCAAACCTTGCACAGTGTAACTCACCCCAATGACAATGCAGCGCTACTGCGCCCGCAGATCAGAAGCCTGACGCTCAGCACGCTCACCGCGCTGTTTTTACTGTTTGCCACCAATCACACCTTCTGGGCGAAGGCGGCCGCGAATTATGCAAACCAGCCCTTTGCCTTTGCCTCGCTGATCATCGGGTTGTCTGGCGCCTTCGTCGCCGCCTGCGTCACGCCATCAGTAAAGTATCTGACCAAGCCAGTGTTCATCCTGCTTGTGCTCGCCGCTGCATCCGCCTCCTGGTTCATGGACAGCTACGGTGTCATCATCGACGTCAACATGATCCGCAACGCGGCGGAGACCAATACGGCCGAGGCCGGTCATCTGGTGACAGCGGGGTTCGTCCTGCATATGGCGCTCTACGGCATTTTGCCCGCCGCCATGATTGCCTGGGTGCGGATCGAACATGACGGCTTCCCGAGAAAATTTGTCCGCAACATTGCAGCCATAGTTGCAGGGCTCGGACTTTTTGCGCTGGCCGGGATTTCCTTTGCCGGCACCCATGCCTCCCTGACCCGCGAACATCGCGACATGTTCGCGACGCTCAACCCATTCGTGCCGATCGGCAAGGTTGTCGACTATGTGATTGCCAGCAACACCGAACGCAATCTGGTCGCCGCTCCACTGGGCACGGACGCCCGGCTGGTCGGAACGCCTACCAACAGGAGAAAGCCGCGCCTGACGATCATCGTCACCGGCGAAACCGCGCGTGCCGAGAACTTCTCGCTCGCTGGCTACGGGCGGACAACAAATCCCGAGCTCCAGGCCCGTGACATCTTCTATTTCAAGAATGCAACCAGTTGCGGCACGGCCACCGCGACCTCCGTACCCTGCATGTTTTCCAACCTGACGCGCGAAGGCTATTCGCATAGCAAGGCGCTTGCGACGGAGAACCTGCTCGACGTCCTGTCGCATGCCGGCGTGCATGTCGAATGGTGGGACAACAATACCGGCAGCAAGAACGTGGCCAACCGGATCAAGGAAGTCACCCTGTCAAATCATACCGACAAGCGCTTTTGCGCGGACGGGGAATGCCAGGACGGCGTACTGCTTAACGGGCTCGATGCCTGGCTGGATGGCGTTTCCCAGGATACCGTTCTGGTTCTGCACCAGATGGGCAGCCACGGACCTGCCTACTATCTGCGTTATCCCGAGGCTTTCCGCCAATTTACTCCCGAATGCCAGACAGCCGAATTTTCCGAATGCAGTCGGGAGCAGATCGTCAATTCGTATGACAACACCATTCTCTTCACGGATCACGTGATCGCTACCATCATCGACAAGTTGAAGGCGCGCGAGGAGAAGTTTTCACCGTCGCTGTTCTATGCTTCGGACCATGGTGAATCGCTGGGCGAATACGGGCTTTACCTGCATGGCGCACCCTATATGCTGGCACCATCGCAACAAACCCATGTGCCCATGCTTGTCTGGTTCGGCTCCGAGCAAAAGGCCGAGATGAACCTCGACTGCCTGCGCAAGGAGACCGAAGGTCCGGCCTCCCATGACAACCTGTTTCATACCACACTTGGAATGATGCAGGTGGACACGGCAGTAAGGGATCCGGCGCTTGATCTTGCCTCGGCATGCCGCACGCCTGTCGCGACACAATAGGGCCTTGGGACGATGTGATGTGGTGAACCTGCGCTCTAAGGTACGACGCTGGTGTCTACGGAGGCAAAGCTCTTTGGATCGAACTGCACATTCACTGTCTCGCCCTATTCATTCACGGCATTGGCAAGATAACACCCGTCTTGCGACCTGATTGAGCGAACAGACCAGCCGGCTTGCTCCAGTTTCATCCGCAGGGCTTGCCTCGGCTGCCATTGCTCAAGGGGAGCATCGCATTTGCCGGACGCCACGGCTGCTCCCGCACAGGCAATGCCGACACAGACAACGACCAGAAACAACCTCATCTCGGCTCTCCTATTACACAAGCAAGGACTTCGCTATGCGATCTCTGCCTGACGTTGACCTGAAGAGCCGTTTGTTCCACCCGGGCCACTAATGGACGTTGCGACCTCAGTTCAGGTACAGTGATCAGCAGGTAATGGATTCGTCAAAAATACAAACTTATCCACCCGACCAACTGACAGGGAAATGGCCTTGAGAATCCTTCTGGTCGAAGATGATGTAATCCTTGGCGAGGCCGTGCGCGATCATGTCAGGACTGTCGGCCATGCCGTCGACTGGATGAAACGCCTGGATGACGCGACCATCGCACGCGAAACCATCGACTATGGACTTGTGCTGCTCGATCTGCGCCTGCCCGATGGCAGTGGCATCGGTTTTCTCCGTCAGATGCGGACCGAAGGCGACACCACACCGGTCATCATCCTGACGGCCCATGACCAGATATCCGACAGGATCGAAGGGCTGAACAGTGGCGCTGACGACTATCTGGTAAAACCCTTCAATCTCGACGAGCTGAGCGCCCGCATCCTGGCCGTTTCACGGCGCTACGCCGGCGCACCCCAGACGATTGTCACTATCGGCACCCTCTCGATCCGACCGGCAGACCGGGCGGTGCGAAACGGCACGCAGGAAATTGCCCTCTCCAGCCGCGAATGGGCGGTGCTCGACAGCCTGATCTCGCGGCCCAGCGCCATTGTCTCGAAATCGCAGATCGAGGAGGCCCTTTATGCCTTTGGCTCCGAGGTCGAGAGCAACACCGTCGAGGTCTATGTCAGCCGCTTGCGCAAGAAACTCGGCAAGGACATTGTCGAGACGGTTCGGGGTATCGGCTATCGCCTGGGGAGAGACGGATGACTGGCTACAGCATGACCCGCCGTCTGGTCATCTGGCTGACCGTTGCCATCTCTTGCTTCTGGTTCGCAGCAGCGGGTCTCGGCGTCATGGTGATGCAGGATGAATTTGGCGAAATTTTCGATAGTGCGCTTCAGCAGACGGCCGAACGGCTGATGCCACTTGTCGTCGACGACCTGTTTCAGCGACCGGAAACGGAGACGCCACTCAGTCTGCAGCAAAACAATGCCGTCGCACCTGAGGATGAGCTGACCTACCAGGTGCGCGATGCGAACGGACGCGTGATGCTGCACTCGCATGACAGCACGAAGGAACCCTTCAGTGCACCGCTGGTGCCAGGGTTCTGGGAGGATGACGAGCACCGTATCTTCACGACATCCGCCGTCAGCGACACGATATTCCTGCAGATCGCCGACAATATGGCGCATCGACGCGAGGCCGCGCTGGAAGGAGCCGGCGCGCTTCTCCTGCCGATCCTGATCCTCGTGCCCGGAAGCATCCTGCTTGTCTGGCTGATCGTCCGTCGTCTCGTTGCACCTGTCAGCGATCTGCGCAATGCGATCGCCGGCAAGGATACCGGCAATATGGCCGACATCGATTTGGCCTCATTGCCGGATGAGTTGCAGCCGATCATGGCCTCCGTGAATCTGCTGCTTGCCCGGCTGCGTGCAGCGCTCAGTGCAGAGCGCGAATTCACCTCCAACAGTGCCCATGAGCTGCGCACACCGCTTGCCGGCGCCTTGGCACAGACGCAATTGCTGATCGGCGAACTTGCCGCGGGATCGGGCCAGGAGCGCGCGCGCCATGTGGAGACATCGCTCGTCAAGCTGACGAAGCTGACCGAGAAACTGCTGCAGCTTGCCCGCGCAGAAGCGGGGATCGGCGCCACTGACAGTGCCGTTGACCTCATTCCCGTGCTGGACCTTGTGGTCCTTGACGCAAAACGGTCGACATCCAATCCAGAGCGCATCCGCTATCATCGGCCTCCTGGCAGCACGCTGCTCTGGCCGGCAAGCGCCGACGCTTTTGCCATCGCCATACGCAACCTGATCGAAAACGCGGTGATCCATGGCCTGCCAGAACAACCTGTCGACATTCAGGTTGAAGACGAAACCCACATCCGCATCATCAATGGCGCTCAACAGCTTTCGCAGACCGAGATAGAAGAGGTCCGGCAAAGGTTCGGCAGGGGCAAGACCGTTGCACCCGGATCGGGTCTGGGCCTGTCGATTGCTGAACGCCTTCTGACCCAGATGGGCGCCAGTCTGACACTTCACTCGCCAGCCCATGGGCGCGATGATGGTTTCGAAGCCGATATTCACTTTGGTGCATCCCTACCGCCACGATAGTGCCAATCGCGGCTGTATCCGCCACAAAATCGGCAGCGCAATTCCAAGACATGGCGATTGCGGCCACGACAGGCACGCAATTTCCTGATACGGAACGCCGCAATGAAGATTGCAAGCAAGACCCATTTGCCAGAGAGGAGCCGTCGTCCGGTTCGAAACGGTTGCGACGGTGACCGGCCTGCGCTTGGTCTTTTCCTGTCGGCCTTGCAGTCGCTGCTGTTCATCTTGTTGCTCGTGCAAGGCGACTGGGGACAGACCCTGCAGCGTCAGGCAAGCCATGGCCAGGCGCTCGCCGATGTTGAGGACCCCAGAAATGCGCTGGCCAACAGGACGGAGACACCGAGAGCTCTGGTTGCGAGCGCGGACCGCCAACGAAGCAAGGTGCGACTGGGTGATGCTCCGGATGCAACACCCCCGAGCGAGGCACAGGTTGTATCCAACCGTGACGGACACAGTCCGCACGCTGCGCCAGATCCAGACCATCTGACAGAGACCAAACACTCTGCCTACAGGGCACGCGCGCCACCCATCCAGATCGTCTGACGCTCCCACGCCCAGAAAATCAAAAGCGGCGTCCGACTGTGTCCTCCGACCAAGCTCCTGCTTCGTCGCGGATGGACCGTCGATGCCCCTGTAGGAACCAAGACCTTGAGAAACTCACCCTGGAAGGTGATGACCTACGCGGTCATCATCATAATGGGCGTGCTGATTGCACTGCCCAACATACTCTCCGAAAAGACGCTGGCAGCCTGGCCTTCCTGGCTGCCCTCAACTAAAATTTCGCTCGGCCTCGACCTGCGCGGCGGATCACATCTCGTTCTGGAAGTGGATCGACCGTCGCTGGAAGCTGAATGGTTGCAGAACCTGACGCAGGATGCGCGCAACACCCTGGAATTAGCAAAAATCCCGACAACGTCCATCCGTCGCGAACAAAACAATGTCGTGGTGACCGTCAGGGATCCAAGCCAGAAACAGGCTGCCCAGACGGAGCTTGCCAAACTGGTCAATCAGGTCACCTGGGGCACGTCGATAGGCGTATCGGACCTCGACATTGCGCCACGCGGCGACAGCGCGATCACGCTGCATCCGTCCGAGGTCGGCCTCTCCCACCGGATCAGTGGCGCAGTTGATCAGAGCCTCGAAATTATCCGGCAGCGCGTCGACCAGGTCGGCGTCG
>ERZ1034401.53-NODE-53-length-39793-cov-3.818335_pt1 | contig 39793 bp, 35 predicted proteins | sample MGYA00520601_ERZ1034401 | MGnify/ENA primary metagenome ERZ1034401 (study PRJEB33736, sample SAMEA104288476) | Azolla filiculoides | biome: Urban; feature: water surface; material: ditch water | place: Netherlands | collected 2014 ... | reverse complement strand
CAAGTGTCGCGTTTCTAACTGGCTAATGAGCACGCGCCTCTAACTAGCTTTGACAATGCTTGTCGCAAAGTTGGAATGTCACACTCACCGGGTCTGACTAAAGCCAGGACGAGGCATCTGGGATTGTTCACAGACGCCTCGATGGTCAGCAGCACATCGCCGGTCCCGCGCCAGAACCGCCGCCTCTGGGTTGATTTCGAGATATCGGCATAGCGTCGGATGCGCCGTTTCGGCGCATGCGGCATATCGTTGCTTGCGGATTGTTAGCCATATCGCATCGGTAAAGTTGCGGCACCCCTCTCAATCCAGGGATGTATTTCTGTGTGATCTGCGCTAGCTTCGGGTGCGTGCATTTGAGGACCGCGGATATCGAGACGGGTCCGGCTAGAATTGGTCGCCAAGCAGAGGTCGCAAGCCATGGATGAACCACAGCAATTGGTGAAAGCGCGGCCGGGTGGCTGGTTGCCGGATGATGCGACGGTTATTGCCGGGTGGATCGGCCGGCTGAAGGCCATGGCCCGTGAACGCGCCCTGCCGATCGTGGCGCCGATCGCCGATTTCCGCGATATGGTTTACAATGACCCAGGCCTCTACAGTCAGGCGGACCGGATGTTTGCCGATGCCTATGCCAAGGCGCCGACCACGCCGCTCGGGCAACCATCGCTTCAGAGCTTCGAGGAATTCATAGACCTGCTCAATCTGATCATGCAGATGGCGCCCGAAGCCTATCAGGATGTCAACACCCAGCAGCCAGCCGGGCTGATCGGCTTTCCGATCAATGCCTTGCTGGACTGGCCGATGGCGACCGAGGCCGGCTACAATTTCTTTTCCAATGCGCTGGTCAACCAACAGTTCAAGAAGATCCTTGCCTACTGGGCCCAATTCCTGACCTCGGAAGCCTCCCGTTATGTGCTGACCCAAGCCGAAACGCCGATCAGTCCGGAGACTGTCGCAGTGCCCTGGCTGGGTGCTGAAGCCCAGAAGGAAATGACCGGGGTTGCGACGCATGCGCTCGGCTATGGGCCTAATCCGACACCGTTTGCTTTCGACCAGATCTTCAACTGCAATCCCGGCGCGCCCTATTACGGGTTTGCCTCTTGGGATGATTTCTTCACCCGCACCTTCCGGTCAGGCGTGAGGCCCGTCAGTTTTCCGCAGGATGACAGCGTTGTCATCAATGCCTGCGAATCCGCGCCGCTGCAGGTGGTGAGCAATGTTTCGGCGAGCAATCGTTTCTGGATGAAGGGACAGCCCTACTCGCTCGAAGACATGCTGGCATTCGACGCGCTTGCTCCGCAATTCATCGGCGGAACGGTGTATCAGGCGTTTCTCAGTGCCTTGAGCTATCACCGCTGGCACAGCCCGGTCAGTGGCAAGATTGTCAAGGCCTATGTGTCAAACGGCACCTACTATCTGGAAAACCTGCACGAGGGTTTTGCCAATCCCGGCGGCGCAGATCCGAGTGCACCGAACGATTCACAACCGTTTCTCACCGCCGTTGCCACGCGCGGCATCATCTTCATCCAGGCAGACAATCCGGCGATCGGGTTGATGGCGGTCGTTCCGGTCGGCATGGCGGAAGTCTCCAGTTGCGACATCACCGTGAAGCCTGGCGATCACGTCAACAAGGGCGATCAGCTCGGCATGTTCCATTTCGGCGGATCGACCCATTGCCTGGTGTTCCGGCCAGGCGTCAATCTGAAGTTCAATTTTTATGGTCAGGCGCCGGGTCTCGACGCGATCAATATGCGCGTCAACACCGCGATTGCGGCGGTTGTCTGAAGCGGGCAACGCCCGTGGTCAATCGCCGGCGCCCTCGCCCGTTGCGTTGCATTGAGCTTTTTATCTCCGCCCGAATGCCGATCGTTCGGCCGTGACCGTCGGCTCGCGCCCGTTTGCCGAGGTGCTGCGGCATACAACGGCCTTGAGCAATTTCAACACGATATGCGGCCTTGTCACCGCATGAGAGCGGGCCATCGCACGTCTGAGGGGTTTGCCACGTGGTCACGAAGCCGCGACCGGATGACGATTCGATGACAAAGCTCTTTTCGAACTGGAAAATCGCACTATCCTCTATATTCGCGGCGACTGAAAAAAGGGGAAACACGATGTGCAGTCGATTTGCAGCGGCCCTTGTTGTTTTGGCGGGGCTTTTTCCCGGGCTGGCTTCGGCCGATGATCCGACGGCTGGCGACCCAGCCACACAAGCGCGACAGGTGATCACCCAGCAGATCACCGCATTTCTAAACAATGATATCCCGGCCGCCTATTCCTTCGCGTCGCCTGAGATAAAATCGGCATTTCCGAATGCCGAACGGTTTTTCGAGATGGTGAAGAAGAGTTACGAGCCGGTATACCGGCCCGGAAACTTTGCCTTCGGCCGCAACCAGATGTCACCGGATGGCACGGTCGCTTTTCAGGAAGTGCTGATTTCAGCGCCCGACGGCAAGGACTGGGCGGTGTTTTACGAACTCAAGCGCCAGCGCGGCGGCAATTTCGCCATCAACGGCGTACGGATGATGCGCGAGACAAATAGCCAGGGGATCTAGATCCGGGAGCGCATTGAAGGCGACTGCAAAGGCAACGGGCAGAGGTTTCCCCCTGCCCGAACGGTGATGTTGTCCAATGCAAGTGTTGCCCGATGAAGGCCGGAGCGTCACAGCTTGTCGATGTCGCCCCGGTTCCACATCTCGATCGTTTCGGCCTTGAAATCCTCGAAGCGATCCTCGGCGATCGCCTTGCGGATACCCTGCATCAGTTCCTGATAATAGGACAGGTTGTTCCACGACAGCAGCATCCCGCCGAGCGCTTCGTTCGAGCGCACAAGGTGATGAAGATAGGCGCGTGAATAGTCGCGGGCGGCCGGGCAGGACGACTGATCGTCGAGCGGACGGATATCTTCGGCGTGGCGGGCATTGCGGATATTGACCTTGCCGCGGCGGGTAAACGCCAGACCATGGCGACCGGACCGGGTCGGCATGACGCAGTCGAACATATCGATGCCTTCGGCGACCGATTTCAGCATATCGTCGGGCGTGCCGACGCCCATCAGATAACGCGGCTTTTCGACCGGCAGCACCGGGAGCGTGATGCCGAGCATTTCGAGCATGACGGATTGCGGTTCACCGACGGCGAGACCGCCGATGGAATAGCCCTTCAGATCGAGCTGCTTCAGGCCTTCTGCCGAGCGGATGCGCAAAGCCGGCTGATCGCCGCCCTGGACGATGCCGAACATCGCCTTGCCGGGCTGGTTGCCAAAGGCGACGCGGCAGCGCTCGGCCCAGCGCAGCGACAGTTCCATGGCACGCTCGATCTCGCGCGGCTCATTGGGCAGCGCTACACATTCGTCGAGCTGCATCTGGATGTCGCTGTCGAGCAGGCCCTGGATCTCGATCGAGCGTTCCGGCGACATGTGGTGCAGGGAGCCATCGACATGGCTCTTGAAGGTAACGCCCTGCTCGTCGAGCTTGCGCAGGCCCGACAGCGACATGACCTGGAAGCCGCCGGAATCGGTGAGGATCGGGCCCGGCCAGCGGATCAGCTCATGCAGGCCGCCGAGGCGGGCGACGCGTTCCGGGCCGGGGCGCAGCATCAGGTGATAGGTATTGCCGAGAATGATATCGGCGCCACCTTCCTTGACCTGGTCGAGATACATCGCCTTGACCGTGCCGACGGTGCCAACCGGCATGAAGGCCGGGGTGCGGATCGTACCGCGCGGCATGGTGATCTCACCGAGGCGCGCCTTGCCGCTGGTCGCCTTCAGGGTGAAGGTGAAGTTCTCAGATGTGGTTTCAGGAGTGGGTTCGGACATGGGATTTATCGGTCTTTCCGGAACAGCAGGCTTGAATCGCCATAGGAATAGAAACGGTAGCCGGTCTCGATCGCATGGGCATAGGCCGCATGCATGGTCTCGAAGCCGGCAAAGGCCGAGACCAGCATGAACAGCGTCGATTTCGGCAGGTGAAAATTGGTCATCAGCATGTCGACCGCCTTGAAACGGTAGCCGGGTGTGATGAAGATGCCAGTGGCGCCGGACCATGCGGGAATGTGACCGTCGTCACGCGCCGCACTTTCGATCAGGCGCAGAGAGGTCGTACCGACGCAGACGATGCGGTTGCCGCGGGCGCGCACGGCATTCAGCGCCGCCGCCGTCTCGGCCGAGACGTAACCTATCTCCTGGTGCATCTTGTGGTCGGCGGTATCGTCCGCCTTGACCGGAAGGAAGGTGCCGGCGCCGACATGCAGGGTGACGAAATGGCGCTCGACACCGGCGGCATCCAGTCTGGCAAACAGGTCGGGGGTAAAGTGCAGACCGGCGGTCGGGGCGGCCACGGCCCCCTCCTCGCGCGCGTAAATGGTCTGGTAGTCGGCACGGTCCTTCTCGTCCTCCGGCCGCTTGGCAGCGATATAGGGCGGAAGCGGGATATGACCGACGGTGGCGATCGCCTGATCGAGATCGGGACCGGAAAGGTCGAAGGCAAGCTCGATTTCGCCGCCCTCGCCTTTTTCGGCGACCGTCGCATCCAGCGTGCCGAGCAGGCAGGCAGCGCCCTCGCCCGTTTCGCCGAAGCGGATACGATCACCGACCTTGATGCGCTTGCCCGGCTTGGCAAAGGCCTTCCAGCGGCTGGCGCCAACACGCATATGCAGTGTGCAGGAGACGACAATCTCCTCGGCGCCTTCGCGGAACCGCACGCCTTCGAGCTGAGCCGGGATGACCTTGGTATCGTTGAAGACCAGCGCATCGCCCGGCTGGAGAAAAGCCGGCAGATCGAAAACCTGACGGTCTTCCAGCAAGGGTTCGGCGTCCGGCCTGACGATCAGGAAACGGGCATGGTCGCGCGGGCTTGCAGGCCGCAGCGCGATATTGTCGTCCGGCAGATCGAAGTCGAAGAGGTCTACACGCATTCTGGTCGGTCTATCGGTTTGTCTTGGCGGTTGGTCTGGGATGGCGGTAGGTCTGGGCTGGCTGGCTGTTTGACGAACCGAGTTCGGCACGCAAACGGCCAGCAAAGAATCCTGCGCTTTAAAATGCGAAAACCCGCCCGGGCGCAAGGCGCCAAGGCGGGTTTCTGCGAGACGATGCCTCAGGCGTCGGCAGCGACCTTCATCGAGACGATCGAGTCCGGATCGCGAACCGGTTCGCCACGCTTGATGGTGTCGATGACGTCCATGCCCTCGATGACCTGGCCCCAGGCAGAATACTGCTTGTTCAGCCAAGGGGCATCGGTGAAGCAGATGAAGAACTGCGAGTTGGCAGAGTTCGGGTTCTGCGAACGGGCCATCGAGCAGGTGCCACGGGTGTGGTTGGTGGCCGAGAATTCAGCCTTCAGGTCCGGCTTGGACGAGCCGCCCATGCCGGCACGACCCGGGTTGAAGTCCGCACCGCCCTGTTTGCCGTACTGGACGTCGCCGGTCTGAGCCATAAAGTCCTCGATGACGCGGTGGAAAACCACGCCGTCATAGGCGCCTTCGCGCGACAGTTCCTTGATCCGCTCGACGTGACCCGGCGCGATGTCCGGGAATAGGGAAATAACGACCTTACCCTTGGTCGTTTCCATGATGATTGTGTTTTCCGGATCCTTGATCTCGGCCATATTCTTTCTCCTTATTGTGGGGCGATTGCCCGATTATCAATTGCGGCCGACGGTGACCTTCACCATGCGGTCGGGGTTCGAGACTTCGCCATTGCCACCTTCGCCACGCTTGATCTTGTCGACGGCATCCATGCCAGCGACAACCTTGCCGACGACCGTGTACTGGCCGTTGAGGAAGCCGCCATCGGCAAACATGATGAAGAACTGCGAGTTGGCGGAATTCGGATCCTGGCTGCGGGCCATGCCGATGGTGCCGCGTTCGAACGGCACGCTGGAAAATTCGGCCGGAAGGTCCGGCATGCTGGAACCGCCTGTGCCGGCGCGCGAACCGTCAAAGCCGTTTTCCATGTCGCCGAACTGCACATCGCCGGTCTGGGCCATGAAGCCCTCGATGACGCGGTGGAAGGCAACATTGTCATATTCGCCCTTCTTGGCGAGTTCCTTGATCTGCGCGACATGCTTTGGTGCAATGTCGGGCATCAACTGGATAACGACCGGGCCATCCTTGAGCTGGATGGTGAGGAAATCGTCGTTCGACTGGGCCTGCGCTGTGCCAAGTCCGGCTACGGCGAGGAAAAATGCGGTGGCGAGATGGACGAGCTTCATGGTCACTCCGGTCATGTCTGGGGCTTAGCGCCCGTGTTTTGATTTCAGGGCAGCAAGAACAGCGGCCGGGACGAAGGCGCTCACATCACCCCCCATGGCGGCGATTTGCCGGACCAATGTGGCGGTAATGGGCCGCGAGGCGGTTCCGGCCGGCAGGAAGACGGTCTGCAGCTCCGGTGCCATATGGGCGTTCATGCCGGCCATCTGCATTTCATAGTCGAAGTCGGTGCCATCGCGCAGGCCGCGCACGAGAAGGCGGGCGTCGTGACGGCGGGCGGCATCGACGGCCAGGCCATCGAATGACACGACATCGACATCCCCTGCCCGGTCCGGCAGCGTCTGCGCCAACGCCTGACCAATCAACGCAGCGCGCTCTTCATAGGAAAAGAGCGGCGTCTTGCCGGGATGGATACCGATGGCGACGATAACTTTGCCGGCGACATTGAGCGCCTGGACGAGCACATCGAGATGACCATTGGTCACTGGATCGAATGAGCCTGGATAAAATGCCGTTGTCATGACATCCCGATCATTGTTTTCGACCGCCTTTTGTCACGGAAGGCGGCGCACCGCAAGCGATTTGCCACGCCGGCTCCACGCCGCTGGCCGGAAGCCAAGTCGCCAACATGGCGACGGGCGCAGCCGGTGAATGACGGATGAACGGTGCATTCAAGCTCGTTTCAGGTCGACCACGGTAGAAATGCATCATCGTCAACACGCGCCTTCAAGATAAAGGTCCAGCCATGCTTGCCATCCTCATCGCTTCAGCCATTGCCGCTTCGCTTCTGGTTGAACTCGGACTTGCCGTGACACGGGCCTTGCTTGAGACAACGCATGATGAACACGAAGATGAACGCCAGATGAACAGCGTGTTCAAGCGCACTTCAGGCGCTGTTCATTAAACACATTTCTACACTGCGCAGGAACCATTCCTGATTGCGAACATTATTACGGCAGACTGCCGAGTTTCGAAGGACTAGCGCCATGCATGACAAAGTTGCCCTGATCAACCTGGTTTGGATGATGATGATGACTGCCATGGTTGCGACTTCCGCAACCTTCTATGTCAACGACAGCAAAGACGCCAAGTATTACGGCCCGCCGATGACCGCCCGCTACCACAGCTTCGGTCATTAATCGGATATCAAATCTTCGCCGCTAGATACGAAACGTCGCTGAAAAAGAAAGGAAGACCATGTTTTTGACCCTCACGGTTCTTGCCGCTCTCATCAGTGGTATGTTCGTCGCCTCCGTAGCGTCTACCGTCACGGCGCTGAAGCGCGAAAATGATGATTTCCGGGCCATGATGGAGCGCCGCAAGGCCTTCTAAGCTCTTACAGAGCGGCCAACCCGGCGGATCCACACGCGGGTATCAAGAAGCCGCATCGGACTTGATGTCAGACCTCCAGTCAAAAAGCCCGCCAGGACGACAGTCCAGCGGGCTTTTTCGTGTTTTCTGACTATCGTCGAAGGGAGAGAGCGGCCGGCCCAAAGTTTAGGGCCGGTGCTACCTTTCAGCTTTACTCGGCAGTCGGCTCGGCAGTATCCGGTCCGCTTTCGACCGGCGCCTGCGTGACCTCTCCCTCGACCGCCTCGACAACACCTTCCACGACATCTTCCTCGCCTTCCGGCTCGCTGATGCGCTCGACGGAGACAACCTTCTCATCTTTGGCGGTCGAGAAGATGGTGACGCCCTTGGTCGCCCGGCTGGCGATGCGGATGCCGTTGACCGGCACGCGGATCAGCTGGCCGCCGTCGGACACCAGCATCAACTGGTCCTTGTCCTGGACCGGGAAGGCGGCGACCAGTTCGCCGATCTCGCTGGTCTTCGACGTATCGGTGGCGCGGATCCCCTTGCCGCCACGGCCCGAGGTACGGAAATCGTAGGACGACGAGCGCTTGCCGTAACCCTTCTGCGAGACGGTCAGGACGAACTGTTCCTGCGCCTTCAGCGCTTCGTAGCGTTCGTCGGACAGCTGTCCTTCCTCGACCACTTCCTCGCCGACAAGCGCGATATCGTCTTCGTCGACGCCCGCTGCACGGCGTTCTACTGCCGAACGCTTCAGATAGGCGGCGCGCTCCCAGGGTTCAGCCTCCACGTGACCGACGATGGTCATCGAGATGATGCGGTCGCCATCTGCGAGCGTAATGCCGCGAACACCGATGGAATTGCGGCCCGCGAAGACGCGAACTTCGTCGATCGGGAAGCGGATGGCCTGGCCGAGCGCCGTGGTCAGCAGCACGTCGTCGCCCGGAAGGTTCAGGTCTTGGTTCGGCGGGACGCAGGTCTCGACGTTGAGGATCTCGTCACCCTCTTCCTCGAGCTTCATCGCGATCTTGCCGTTGCGGTTGACCTGGATGAAGTCGGACAGCTTGTTGCGGCGCACGGTGCCGCGCGTCGTCGAGAACATGACGTCGAGGTTTTCCCAGCTCGTCTCGTCCTCGGGCAATGGCATGATCGAGGTGATGCGCTCGCCGGGCTCCAGCGGGAACATGTTGATCATCGCCTTGCCGCGCGAAGTCGGCGTGCCGATCGGCAGGCGCCAGACCTTTTCCTTGTAGACGATGCCGCGCGAGGAGAAGAACAGCACCGGCGTATGCGTGTTCGCGACGAACAGGCGGGTTGCGAAATCCTCATCCTTCATCGCCATGCCGGAACGGCCCTTGCCGCCGCGACGCTGGGCGCGGTAGGTGGCGAGCGGCACGCGCTTGATGTAGCCGGCGTGCGACACGGTGACGACCATGTCCTCGCGGGCGATCAGGTCCTCGTCATCCATATCCGGACCACCATCCATGATGATGCTGCGGCGCGGCGTGCCGAACTCGTCACGGACGGCGATAAGTTCGTCCTTGACGATCGTCTGGATGCGCAGACGCGACGAGAGGATGTCGAGGTAATCGGCGATTTCCGCGCCGATCTTGTTGAGTTCCTCGTCGATTTCGTCGCGGCCGAGAGCGGTCAGGCGAGCCAGGCGCAGTTCGAGAATGGCGCGGGCCTGCTCCTCGGACAGATTGTAGGTCAGGTCCTCGTTGATCCGGTGGCGCGGATCGTCGATCAGGCGGATCAGCGATTCGACGTCCTTGGCCGGCCAGCGGCGCGTCATCAGCTGTTCGCGCGCGGTTGCCGGATCGGGCGCACGGCGGATCAGGGCGATGACCTCATCGATATTGGCAACCGCGATCGCCAGACCGACCAAGACATGGGCGCGATCGCGCGCCTTGCGCAGGAGGTACTTGGTGCGGCGGCTGACGACGTCTTCGCGGAAGGCGACGAAGGCGCGCAGCATGTCGAGCAGCGTCATCTGCTCCGGCTTGCCGCCGTTCAGGGCCACCATATTGCAGCCAAACGAGGTCTGCAGCGGCGTATAGCGGTAAAGCTGGTTCAGGATGACGTCGGCATTGGCATCGCGCTTGAGTTCGATGACGACGCGGTAGCCTTGGCGGTCACTTTCGTCGCGCAGGTCGGAAATGCCCTCGATGCGCTTTTCGCGCACGAGTTCGGCCATCTTCTCGATCATCGTCGACTTGTTCACCTGATAGGGAACTTCGGTGATGATGATCTGTTCACGGTCGCCGCGCATCGGTTCGACGCGGGCAACGCCACGCATGATCACCGAACCGCGGCCGGTCTCATAGGCCGACCGGATGCCGGAGCGACCGAGGATCAATGCGCCGGTCGGAAAGTCCGGCCCGGGGATGATCTGCATCAGTTCCGGCAGTTCGATCGCCGGATTGTCCATCAGCGCGATACAGCCGTCGACAACTTCGACGAGATTGTGCGGCGGGATATTGGTGGCCATGCCGACCGCGATGCCGCCGGCGCCATTGACCAGCAGGTTTGGGAACTTGGCCGGAACGACGACCGGTTCCGACATGGTGCCGTCGTAGTTGTCGCGGAAATCGACGGTTTCCTTGTCGAGATCGTCGAGCAGCGCATGCGCCACCTTTTCCAGCCGGCACTCGGTGTAACGCTGAGCGGCCGGCGGATCGCCGTCGATCGAGCCGAAATTGCCCTGACCATCGATCAGCGGCATGCGCAGCGACCAGTCCTGCGCCATACGGGCGAGCGCGTCATAGATCGCCGAGTCACCATGCGGATGGTATTTACCCATCACGTCACCGGTGACACGGGCGCTCTTGACGTATTTCTTGTTCCAGTCGAGCCCCAGTTCGTTCATCCCGAAAAGGATGCGGCGATGCACGGGTTTCAACCCGTCACGCACGTCGGGAAGCGCGCGGCTCACGATCACGCTCATCGCGTAATCGAGATAGGACCGCTGCATTTCCTCCATGATGGAAATAGGCTCGATGCCTTGCGGGAACTTGCCGCCGCCGGGAGTGCTTTGCTCAGTCAAATCAGGTCACGATCTTTGTTCGGAATCACTGGAGATTTTATAGCGGAACAGGCGCGAAAGCGCCAATTTCCAGCACGGTTATAAACAGGCTTTTGCGGCTGTGGAAAGGCAATTGCGTCAATATCTTGGTGCTTGCCTTGCCAAGCCCACGCGGCTTGCCTCTAAATGACGACTTACACAGGGAGATCTCAGATATGGCCAGCGCCGACGCCATGATTGCCGCTTTCACAACCTTGCTCGTCACGGTCGATCCGCCGGGGCTGGCACCGCTGTTTCTCGGCCTGACCGTCGGCATGAACAAGAGCCAGCGCCGTCAGGTCGCTGTGCGCGGATCGGTCATGGGCTTTGCCATCCTCACCGTGTTTGCCCTGTTCGGCGCCACCATCCTCGGCGCTCTCGGCATCTCGATGGGTGCATTCCGCATCGCCGGCGGGCTGATGCTGTTTGCCATCGCTTTCGAGATGATTTTCGAGCGCCGCAACGAGCGCAAGGAAAAGACCACCGACGACGCGATCACCAAGGATCACATTCACAATCTGGCGGTGTTTCCGCTGGCCATTCCGCTGATCGCCGGTCCGGGCGCGATCTCGGCGACCGTGCTGATCGCCGGGACAATGAACGACCTGATGGGCAGAGCGCAGCTGATCGGCGTCATCGCCGTGGTTCTCGGCCTGGTCTACCTAGCGCTCAGCGTTGCCGAGCGGCTGAACCGCTTCCTCGGCGTGACCGGCCGGGCACTGCTGACACGGCTTCTCGGCGTGCTCCTGGCGGCGCTGTCGGTGCAGTTCGTCGTCGATGGGGTGAAGTCAGCCTTCGCTGCGTGAGGGTGCCTTCAGGGACGGCAGAACGCCGCCTTCACGAAGGCGCGGTAGGCAAGCACCTGGCGCTCCAGCACATCCGGCTGATGCAGGACCTTCGACATGATGATGGCGCCGTCGATAATGCAGGAAAGCATGGCCGCAAGGTCGGCCAACTCGACATTGGCATTGAGCGGGTGTAGCGTGGAGATACGCTCCAGATAACCAAGGAAGCGGGCATTCCATGACACGACGGCTTGTGCGCTGAGTTCGCGGACCTCCCGGTCGAACAGGCGTTCCTGATAGCAGATTGCGGAAATCATGCATCCCGGATGCACGCTTGGCAGATCCTTCATCAGTTCGGCCAGGAGTTTCAAACCGATCAGGAAGGCTTCGAGCGGATCGTCGCTCAATTCCGCGCCGCGAGCGAATATATCGTCGAAGATCTGCTCATTCTCGGCAATGTAGCGGCGCAGCATCTCGTGGGCGAGTTCGTTCTTGTCCCTGAAGTGATAGAAGAAACCGCTCTTGGTGATGCCCGCTTCTGCGATCACCTCCTCGATCGAGGTCGCGGCAAAGCCCTTCGACAGCACGCTGTGCTGCGCGATCTCCAGAATTCGCTCGCGTGTCGCAGCGCCCTTTCGGCTCTCCTGTCTGTCCAAGATCTGTACTCACGGTATGGTTTTCATCACGGAACGGGGCGCAAGTTAACAGTCGACGACCACGCGGAACGACACAAGCCTTTGAAATAACTATGCTTCCCAAGCCAATGTACGTGCCGCACCACAAGATCACTGGAATGCAACGGCACGGATTTGCGAGAAATGAAGTCATCGACGGCACACACGTCTGCCGTTGGGGATCGATTTTATCATCGGAGACACATCATGGCAAAGTACAGACAGCAACTGCCGCAGCTTGAAGGCGGCGACTTCCTGACGGATGGCGGGATGGAAACCACCTTCGTCTTTCACCGGGGCATGGAACTGCCGCATTTCGCCGCCTTCCCGCTGCTCGACAGCGACGATGGCCGCAGCGAACTGCTCAGCTATATCGAGCCCTATATCCTGCTCGCGCAGCAACGCGGAGTCGGCTTCATTCTCGACACGCCGACATGGCGGGCCAATGCAGACTGGGGCCAGAAGCTCGGCTATGACCGCAAGGCCTTGCACGCCCTCAACCTGCGCGCCGTGGACTTCGCCGCAGCCTGCCGGAACCGGTGGGAGACGCGCGCCACGCCGGTGGTGATCAGCGGCATCATCGGGCCACGCGGCGATGCCTACAAGAACGGCCAGACCAGCGTGACGGAGGCGCATGACTATCATGCCGACCAGGTCGCCAGCTTTGCGCAATCGGCAGCCGACATGGTCTCGGCGATGACGATCAACACGGTGGAAGAGGCAAGCGGTATCGCGCTTGCTGCGGCTGGGCACGGGATCCCGTGTGTGATGTCGTTCACGGTCGAAACCGACGGGCATCTGTTGAACGGCACCAGCCTGCAGGAAGCGATCGAGCGGACCGACGAAGCCACCAATGGCGGGCCGGTCTACTACATGGTCAATTGCGCCCACCCGACGCATTTCGAGCAGGCTCTGGCCGCCGATGCACCCTGGGTCCAGCGCATCTATGGCCTGAGGGCAAATGCCTCGGCCAAGAGCCATGCCGAGCTGGATGAAAGCGAGACACTCGATATCGGCGATCCGGCCGATCTCGGGCGTCGTTACCGGGCATTGCGGCGGAATTTTCCGGGCTTCCGGATCCTCGGTGGCTGCTGCGGCACGGACCATCGCCATATCGAGGCGATCTGCGAGGCCTGCACGCCGTCCGCCGGGCTCGCCGCCTGACGCAGGACAACGGAGAATCCTGCGGTTGACAGCCAAAAGCCGTCCGCAAAGCACTGCGGACGGCATTGCAAACAGAGAGTATCGAATACATAGAACGTATCCGAGACCGGAGGTTTGCGACGTCGTTGATGGCGTCAAGTCAGCGTTTGCCGTTTGCCGGATCAGGGAAGCGCTGCCAGGAAGGCCTGGACGATCTTGGCAGAATTGGCCGAGGCGAGTGCGAAGAAGACGCCCATCTCATTTTCCGCCTCGCCGCCGCCAGCCAGGTCTGACAGGCTGCGGAAGGCGATGAACGGCACGCCATTGCTATAGGCGACATGGGCCGTGGCGGCACTTTCCATATCCAGCACCTGCGCCTCGAAGGTTTGGAAGGTGAACTCGCGGAAAGCGGCATTGTCGACAAAGGCCGATCCCGACACGCCATTGCCGCCAACGACAACCTTCGGCTGGTGGGAGAGGCATTTGTCGGCGCCGGCGCATTTTTCCAGAGTCACGCTCCCGGCCACCTGACGCGCCGTCTCCAGCAGTTTGCCGTCGACCGGGAACCAGAATCGATCTTCCGGTTCAGTAGAGCCTTCGCGCACCACTTCGCTCTCATTGGGGTGGATCATGCCGAAATTCGGAAACTGCGTATCCAGGAACGGCGGAATGGCGAACGTCCCCTTTTGCGTCTCCCGGGCAAAGATAGCCTCGAGATATTGTCCCCATTGGCCGCTGACGACGACATCGCCGATCGACAGCTTGGGGTCGACACCGCCGGCAATACCGGAGAAAACGATCGTCGTGATGTCGAAATAGTCAATTGCCTGCTGGGTGGTCATGGCGGCATTGACCATGCTGACGCCGCTCAAGAACAGCACGACATCCTTGCCAGCCAGCGAACCGGTGACGAAGCGCCGGCCATTGACGACATGCTCCTGCGGGTCTTGCAGCACCTTCAGTAGTACCAGCCATTCCGGCTCGAAGGCCGACATGACCGCAATGCGCGGCTTGTCGTCGAGCCGCGGGGCAGCCGTTGCCCCAGGAGTAGCGGCGCTCAAAAGTCCGAGCGCCGTCACGATAGAACCAATCAATCTCATGGAAAATCCTCATTTGAAAACAAGGACTTTGAAAGCAATAAGCATGCCAATCATTGTTGATGATTACGATCTACAAGTCGACATCGCCGGATAGGACGATGCATCCGCCGACCCATGGGTCCGTCCTGACGACACCGCTTCTCAGAACGGAATGTCGTCATCCAGATCGCGCGAAAAGCCGCCCGACGGGGCACTGGAGCCACGACCGGCCGAGCCGCCGCCACGCGGTGCCGAAGGCGCCGAACCGTAGTCGTCATAACCACCGCCTGAACCGCCAAAGTCGCCACCGCGCGATGCACCGCCGCCGGCGCTGTCGCCGCGACCACCGATCATGGTCAAAGTCGAGTTGAAGCCCTGCAAGACAACTTCGGTCGAATAACGATCCTGGCCGCTCTGGTCCTGCCATTTGCGGGTCTGCAACGCGCCCTCGATGTAAACTGTCGAACCCTTCTTCAGATACTGCTCGGCAACCTTGCACAGGCCCTCGTTGAAGATGACGACCGTGTGCCATTCGGTCTTTTCCTTGCGCTCGCCGCTGTTCTTGTCGCGCCAGGTTTCCGATGTGGCAATTCTCAGGTTGGCAATCGGCCGGCCGTCCTGGGTCCGGCGGATTTCGGGATCGGCACCGAGATTGCCGATCAGAATGACCTTGTTGACGCTACCAGCCATGACACTCACCTTACTGCCGCGCCGCCGCGGCGTTCAAAATCCAATCAAATGCCACCATATCCCATTCTGCGGGGACGATGGGGCGTGGAGGAACCGTCATCCACAAGGAAAAATGTTCTTTATTTGTTCTATTCTTTCGCTAGGATGCTGTCAACAGAATCGAATTGTCATCCCGCGATGACGGCAAGTGCTCGACACGCGCCGTCGTTAGACTACATAAGGACAGTCCTCCTCCCGGGATCTCCTGTCCACTGTCCGATCCGAGCCATTTGCCATGTCCGAACTGAAGACCATCTCCATCCGCGGCGCCCGCGAGCACAATCTCAAGGGCATCGACCTCGACCTGCCGCGCAACAGCCTGATCGTGATGACCGGTCTGTCGGGCTCCGGCAAGTCGTCACTCGCCTTCGACACGATCTATGCGGAAGGGCAGCGGCGTTATGTCGAGAGCCTGTCGGCCTATGCCCGCCAGTTCCTCGAGATGATGCAGAAGCCGGATGTCGACCAGATCGAAGGCCTGTCACCGGCGATCTCGATCGAGCAGAAGACGACCTCGCGCAATCCGCGCTCGACGGTCGGCACGGTGACCGAGATCTATGACTATATGCGCCTGCTGTTTGCCCGCGTCGGCGTGCCCTATTCGCCGGCGACCGGCCTGCCGATCGAAAGCCAGACGGTCAGCCAGATGGTCGACCGGGTGCTGGCCTATGAGGAAGGCACGCGTCTGTTCATCCTGGCGCCGATGATCCGCGGACGAAAGGGCGAGTATAAGAAGGAACTCGCCGAACTGATGAAGAAGGGCTTCCAGCGCGTCAAGATCGACGGGCAGTTCTACGAGATCGCCGACGCGCCGACGCTGGACAAGAAATACAAGCATGACATCGACGTGGTCGTCGACCGCGTCGTCGTCCGTCCGGACATTGCCAGCCGCCTGGCCGACAGCCTGGAGACCTGCCTCAGGCTTGCGGACGGGTTGGCGGTTGCCGAATTTGCCGACAAGCCGCTGCCGCCGGAAGAGACGTCCGCGGGCGGTTCGGCGAACAAGTCGCTGAACGAGACGCATGAACGCGTGCTGTTTTCGGAAAAGTTCGCCTGCCCGGTCTCAGGCTTCACCATTCCGGAAATCGAGCCACGGCTGTTTTCGTTCAACAACCCGTTCGGCGCCTGCCCGACCTGTGACGGCCTGGGCAGCCAGCAGAAGATCGACGAGGCGCTGATCATTCCCGAGACGCAGCGCAAGCTGAACGACGGCGCGATCGCGCCTTGGGCCAAGTCGGCCTCGCCCTATTACAACCAGACTCTGGAAGCGCTCGGCAAGGCCTTCGGTTTCAAGCTGACCGCCAAATGGGCGGACCTGCCGGAGGCGGCGCAGAGGGCGATCCTGCATGGCACGGAAGACAAGATCGACTTCCACTATGCCGATGGTGCCCGTTCGTACACGACGACCAAAACCTTTGAAGGCATCGTGCCGAACCTCGAACGGCGCTGGAAGGAAACCGACAGCGCCTGGGCGCGCGAAGAGATCGAGCGGTATATGTCGGCGGCCCCCTGCCCGGCCTGCAAAGGCTTTCGGCTGAAGCCGGAGGCATTGGCTGTCAAGATCAACGGGCTGCATATCGGCCAGGTGACCGACATGGCGATCCGCAATGCCGGCGCCTGGTTCGAAGTGCTGCCGGGTAAGCTGACCGATAAGCAGAACGAGATCGCGGTGCGTATCCTGAAGGAGATCCGCGAGCGGCTGCGCTTCCTCAACGATGTCGGGCTCGACTATCTCAGCCTGTCGCGCAATTCCGGCACGCTGTCGGGCGGCGAAAGCCAGCGTATCCGGCTGGCATCGCAGATCGGTTCAGGTCTGACGGGCGTGCTCTATGTGCTCGACGAGCCGTCGATCGGCCTGCACCAGCGCGACAATGCGCGTCTGCTCGAAACGCTGAAGCATCTGCGCGACATCGGCAATACGGTTATCGTCGTCGAACATGACGAGGACGCCATCCTGACGGCCGACTATGTCGTCGACATCGGTCCTGCCGCCGGCATCCACGGCGGCCAGGTCATCGCGAAAGGTTCGCCGAAGGACATCATGGCGAGCCCCAAATCGCTGACCGGAAAATACCTGACAGGCGAACTCGGGGTAAAGGTGCCCGAACAGCGCCGCAAGCCGAAAAAGGGCCAGCAGATCAAGGTGGTTGGTGCCAAGGGCAACAACCTGAAGAATGTCACGGCGGCGATCCCACTCGGCGTCTTTACCGCCGTCACCGGCGTGTCGGGCGGCGGCAAGTCGACCTTCCTGATCGAGACCCTGTATAAGGCGGCCGCGCGTCGCGTCATGGGCGCGCGCGAAAACCCGGCCGAACATGAGCGGATCGACGGTTTCGAATTCATCGACAAGGTGATCGACATCGACCAGTCACCGATCGGCCGCACGCCGCGCTCGAACCCGGCGACCTATACCGGCGCGTTCACGCCGATCCGCGACTGGTTTGCCGGTCTTCCGGAGGCAAAGGCGCGCGGCTATCAGCCGGGTCGTTTCTCGTTCAACGTCAAGGGCGGCCGCTGCGAGGCCTGCCAGGGCGATGGCGTGATCAAGATCGAGATGCACTTCCTGCCGGACGTCTATGTCACCTGCGACGTCTGCCACGGCAAACGCTACAATCGCGAAACGCTCGACGTGCATTTCAAGACGAAGTCGATCGCCGACGTGCTCGACATGACGGTCGAGGAAGGCGTCGAGTTCTTCCAGGCGGTGCCGGCGGTGCGCGACAAGCTGCAGGCGCTGTTTGATGTCGGGCTTGGCTATATCAAGGTCGGCCAGCAGGCCAATACGCTGTCAGGCGGCGAGGCACAGCGCGTCAAGCTGGCCAAGGAACTGTCGAAGAAATCGACCGGCCGCACCCTCTACATCCTCGACGAGCCGACCACCGGCCTGCATTTCCACGATGTCGCCAAGCTTCTGGAAATGCTGCAGGAGCTGGTCGATCAGGGCAATTCCGTCGTGGTCATCGAGCACAATCTCGAGGTGATAAAGACGGCCGACTACATCATCGACTTCGGCCCCGAAGGTGGCGACGGCGGCGGCGAGATCGTCGCCCAGGGCACGCCGGAAGAGGTAGTGAAGGTCGAAAAGTCCTATACCGGCCAGTTCCTCAAGGAACTGCTGGAGCGGCGGCCGATGAAAAAGGTGCAGGCGGCGGAGTGAAAGCGGCGCTTACCAGAGGCACTCGACGTCGAATACGTTGAATGCCTTGTCGGCGGTGACAAGCGTGAGGCTTTCAAGTTTCGACTGTGCGGCGAGCAGGCGATCGAAGGGATCTTTATGATCTCCGGTCAGTTGGCCGGCAAGGAGAGCGTGGGATGGTTCAACCGGTAGCAGGACGAAACGTTCGGCCATGACATATGTGACGAAATCGGCGCAGAGCGTGCCCACTTCCGGCCACTTGCCAAGGCGATGCTTGGTTGCGATTTCGAAAGCGGAGACTGCACTGGCGGCGACCTCATTGTCGCCGTTGGTAAGAGCCGCGCGTGCCGCAGCGCTGAGACGAGGATCATCCATCAGCCACCAGACCAGTGCGTGTGTGTCGAGCAGATATTTCATTGGCCGTTGTCGCCGGGGAACGAATATTTGCCTTCCCAGGCGGCCAGTTCGTCATCCGACATCGGCTCAAGAAACAGGCCAGAGGGGATCTTGCCGCGCAAATGTGCCAGTGCGCCGGCCTTGCGTGGCGGATTTTTCCTATCGGCCGCTGTCAGGGGCACGAGTTTCGCAACCGGTTCATCACCGCGTGCAATGACAATTTCCTCTCCGGCCTCAACGCGGGCAAGGAGTTTTGAAAGTTCCGTCTTGGCCTTGTGAATGGTGACAACCGTCATCGCTCGCTCCATGGCAACATCTTTAAATTAGCTAATTGCTTAGCTAACTTCAATGGGAGGCATTTGATGACCCAATCCGGCACAATCCGCACCGGTATCGGCGGCTGGACCTTCGATCCCTGGGAGGGCACGTTCTATCCGGAGAAACTTGTCAAGAAGAAGCAACTGGAATTTGCCAGCCGCGAACTGACGGCGATCGAAGTGAACGGGACCTATTATTCCAGTCAGAAGCCGGCGACATTTGCCAAATGGGCGTCCGAAGTGCCGGACGGGTTCGTATTTTCCTTGAAGGCGAGCCGGTTCTGCACCAATCGCAAGGTGTTGGCCGAGGCCGGCGAATCGGTCGGCAAGTTTCTCAATCAGGGGATAGCGGAACTCGGCCCGCATCTCGGGCCGATCCTCTGGCAGTTCATGGGCACGAAGAAGTTCGAGCCCGACGACTTCGAGGCCTTTCTCGCCCTTCTGCCGAAGACATTGGACGGATTGCCGCTGCGCCATGTGGTCGAGCCGCGGCACGGCTCTTTCCAGGTGCCGGAATTCATCGATCTTCTGACAAAATACAATGTCGCGGCCGTTTGCGCCGACCATCACGATTATCCGATGTTTGCCGATCCGACGACGGGCTTCGTCTATGCGCGGCTGCAGAAGGGCAGCGATGACATTGCCACTTGCTATCCGCCCGAAGAGCTTGACGCCTGGGCTGAGCGATTGAAGATCTATGCGGCCGGCGGCATGCCGGGGGATCTGCAAAAGATTGCGCCACAGCACAAGATAAAGGCGGAGCCACGCGAGGTGTTTGCCTTCTTCATCACCGGCGGCAAGGTGAATGCACCCACCGCGGCACGCAAGATGCAATCCCTGGTCGCCGAGAGCTAGAATACTCGTATTCATCTGCAAATTGTGACATTGGCGAATCTGGACTAGGCTCGGTCGCAGAGTCGCCGTCATCCGTCAGGAAATGGTCGACAGTGTGTGAACATGGGGATGTGCGGACCAGCCCTCATGGCTCTTATCCGGTCTCGGGGCGTTTCCATGTCAGGCATAGCAGTCTTCATCAATCTGGCAGGCGCGGTCGCGTTGCTGCTCTGGGCGACACGCATGGTGCGGACCGGCATCGAGCGGGCCTATGGCGGCGTGTTGAAGGACAAGCTGCGGCTGGCGGTCGGTAACCGGTTTTCGGCGGCCTTTGCCGGATTCCTGTTTGCTGTGGCATTGCAGAGCGCGACCGCCGTCGCCCTGATCATCGCCTCGTTCACCGCTGCCGGCTATGTCACCGCGGCGATCGGCATCGCCACCTTGCTGGGTGCGGATTTCGGTTCGGCGTTTGTCGTGCGCATCCTGCGCTATGACCTGTCGCTGCTGGTGCCGATTCTCTTGCTGCTTGGCACGATCGCCTTTCGCGCCTCGGAAGAGCGCCACTGGCGCCAGCTCGGTCGGATCCTGTTTGGTCTCGGCCTGCTGCTACTGTCGCTGAAACTGATCGGCCAGGCGTCGGATCCGCTGCGCAGCAGCCAGATCCTGCCGGTTCTGTTCAATTACCTGGCGAGCGACTGGATCAGCGCCTTCCTGCTCGCCGCATTGCTGGCGTGGTCATTCCACTCCAGCGTCGCCGCGGTGCTGCTTGTCGCGTCACTGGCCGACAAACATCTGCTGCCGGACGCGTTGATCATCCCGCTGGTGCTAGGGATCAATTTTGGCGCGGCCGTGATCGCGGCGCTGCTGACCAAGAACGCAGAGGCCAACGCGCGTGTCGTGCCACTCGGCAATGTCGTCATTCGCGGCCTGATGACACTTCTGGCGCTAGCGCTGCAGTTCATCTTCCAGATCGCACCCGGGCAGCTTGCCGTTCATCCCGGCGACGCCGTTGTCATGGCGCATCTGGCAATGAATGGCGCGGTTCTGGTGCTCGGCCTGCCCTTTGCGGCAGTCGTCGCCAGGCTGCTAGAACGGTTTCTGGAGCCGACCGCCGGACAACCGGCCAATGACGACCGACTGTCCGCCCTGAATTCGGCCGATCTACTGCATCCGCAACAGGCGATCAGCAATGCCACGCGCGAAGTGCTGACCGTCTGCGACAAGACGGAGATCATGCTGAACAGCATTTTCGAGCTTTACGAACATTGGGACATAAAAAAGACCCAGCGGATCGAGGCACTCGACGACCAGATCGACACGATCCATCGCGACATCAAATTCTATCTGGCCCGCATTTCGCAAACGGCGCTGGACGAACAATCGGCCGAGCAATGTCAGAGCCTGCTTGGCGCGACGATCAAGATCGAGCAGGCGGCCGACATCATTTCGCAGAACATGCTGACCCGGGCGCGCAAGAAACACGAGCGCAATGCGGCGTTTTCGGCCGAGGGCTGGGCGGAGCTGTGTGCCATGCATCACGAAGTGGTGCAGAACGCCCATCTGGCATTCAACCTGCTGGTCAACCGCAATGTCGAATATGCCCGCCAGCTCGTGGCGCGCAAGGAGGTCGTTCGGCAACTGGTCAAGGCCAGCGAGGAGCAGCATCTGCAGCGCCTGCGTCAGGGCAATGCCGCGAGCTTCGAATCCAGTTCGCTGCACATCGACACGATGCGGGATCTGAAAGAGATCAATTCGCTGTTCGTCTCGATCGGCTATCCGCTGCTGGAGGGAGAAGGCCTGTTGCGCGGCAGCCGGCTGCTCTGAAGGCATTCCGTTGGACGGGTGTGCCGGCCGCGACCTCTTTTGCGTAAAACCGGTATGCAGCTTGTCCGGGTTTACACCAAGCCTACGTTAGCGGCCGGACAGAGGCGGCCAAGTCTTCCGCCGTCATCCCTGACCCGGCGTGAAACGCTGCCTCGCCGTGCAGGTACACGCCGGCGCTGGCCGCTTCGAAAGCGGGCAGGCCTTGCCCCATCAGCGCAGCAATGATGCCGGCCAGCACGTCGCCGGAACCGGCCGTTGCCAGTTGCGGCGGTGCGGTCTCGTTGATCGCGGCGCGGCCATCCGGGGCAGCGATCACCGTATCGGCCCCCTTGTAGACCACGATCCCGCCCAACTCGCTGGCAGCTGTGCGGGCCTTCTCGACCTTGCCGGCCGGCATTGCCGAAACCTCGGGAAACAGCCGGACAAACTCCCCCTCATGCGGGGTGACGACGAGGCGCGTCCCGCCATCCGAAAAGGCGGTGCGGAGCGTCTTCACATCGTTGCGGAACGCCGTTATGCCATCGGCATCCAGGACGACCGCTCGCCCATAGGCACCGAGAGAAAGGGCGTAGGTTCGGGCTGCGGCAAAGTCGCCGAACCCCGGGCCGAGCACAAATGTCGTTCGGCGCGGATCTTTCAAATAGCTTTCAAGATCGGCTTTGCCGTTGATTTCCTGCAGCATGATCGCCGTCAGATGCGCGGCGTTGGCAGGCAGTGCGCCGGCTGGCGATGCCACGGTGACGAGCCCTGCCCCGGCCTTCAGCGCTGCCACGGCCGACAGACGCGCCGCGCCAGTCGCCGTTGCGCCACCGGAAAACACTGTGAGATGGCCGCGGCGGTATTTGTGGTCACCGGCGGCCGGTGCCACCTGGTGGTTTTGCCAGAGCGATGGGCCATTGACAAAGAGCCGCTCGGCCTCGGCATCGACCAGACGCCTCGGAATACCGATGTCAAACACCTCGATTGCGCCGCACAGCAGGCGGCCAGGCAAAAGCAGGTGACCGGGCTTTCGGGTCATGAAGGTCACAGTCGCAGTGGCCTGCAAAGCGGCACCACGGACAAGGCCGGTCATGCCGTCAACGCCGGACGGTAGATCGACCGCCAGCACCGGAAGCCTTGCCTCGGTTAGCCGCGCCACCAGTTCGGCCATGTCCTGCGGCACATCACGGGCAAGGCCGGCACCAAATACGGCGTCGATGATCACGTCGCCCGGATCCGGCGCATAGGACGACAAGGGCTGCGATGGCAATGATGCCGCGGAATAGGCTCTTGCTGCATCCCCCTTGAGGGCTGAAGGATCACCGAGATGGTGGACCGTGGTGGACGCACCGGCACGCACAAGTGCGGCTGCTGCGACATAACCATCGCCGCCATTATTGCCGGGACCACACAAGACGACGAAGCGCAAAGCGGCCGGGAAGAGACGCAAAGCGCAAGCCGCGACCGCCTCGCCGGCACGTCGCATCAGCCCATAGCTTTCCATGCACGATGCCGCTGCCGCGTCGACGCGGGCCATGGCCGAGGGGCTCAGAAGGATTTCTGCAGGTTGCACTGTCATGCATAACGTTAAAGCAGAATTTTCAGCGCAAACCTAGCGGTACAAAAATAGGCAGAAACAAAAGCCCACAAAATAAGCAATTGCATACTTCATGATCACAGAAACTTAAAATTCCGCAATAGCGTCGGCATGTTAGCGAAAAAGCCAAAAAAGAAAAAATCGAGACAAAATCCAGATTGGGGACGAATTGGGCTGGCTTTTCCGGTGAAATTGCGGGAGATTTGCTCCGCCGGGTGGAGGAAGCAGCAAAATCTGCGAAATTCTGGCGAAGACTGGCACGTTCCGTGCATTCTACCTGGCGGGCGGGACTAATCCTGCCGCAATGAGGGAAGCGGAGAGAAATTTTCTCATGAAAAAGATCGAAGCGATCATAAAGCCGTTCAAGCTCGACGAAGTGAAGGAAGCCCTTCAGGAAGTCGGTCTGCAGGGCATCACTGTCACCGAAGCCAAGGGCTTCGGACGCCAAAAGGGCCATACAGAGCTCTATCGCGGCGCCGAATATGTGGTGGACTTCCTGCCTAAGGTGAAGGTCGAGGTGGTTCTGGCGGACGAAAACGTGGAAGCCGTTATCGACGCGATCCGCAATGCCGCGCAGACCGGCCGGATCGGGGACGGAAAAATCTTCGTGTCGAACATCGAAGAGGTCGTTCGTATCCGCACAGGCGAGACCGGCGTCGACGCCATCTAACTACGGCCCGGCACCTAGGGAGGTCGGGCTTAAATCGTCATCTCACGCGAGGAAAACAATAAAATGACGACCGCAAGCGATATTCTCAAGCAGATCAAAGACAATGACGTGAAGTTTGTCGACCTGCGCTTCACGGACCCAAAGGGCAAGCTGCAGCACGTCACGATGGACGTGATCTGCGTTGACGAAGACATGTTCGCCGATGGCGTCATGTTCGACGGCTCTTCGATCGGCGGCTGGAAGGCGATCAACGAATCCGACATGGTTCTCATGCCGGACCCTGATACGGTCCATATGGACCCGTTCTTCGCTCAGTCGACCATGGTCATCATCTGCGACATTCTCGACCCGGTCTCGGGCGAAGCCTATAACCGCGATCCGCGCGGCACCGCCAAGAAGGCCGAAGCCTATCTCAAGGCATCGGGTATCGGCGATACTATCTTCGTTGGTCCGGAAGCCGAATTCTTCGTCTTCGACGACGTCAAGTACAAGGCTGATCCCTACAACACAGGTTTCAAGCTTGATTCCAGCGAACTGCCATCGAACGACGACACCGATTACGAGACCGGCAACCTCGGTCACCGTCCGCGCGTCAAGGGCGGCTATTTCCCGGTTCCGCCGATCGACAGCCTGCAGGACATGCGTTCCGAAATGCTGACCGTTCTCGGCGAAATGGGTGTGGTCGTTGAAAAGCATCACCACGAAGTGGCTGCTGCCCAGCACGAACTCGGTATCAAGTTCGACGCGCTGGTGCGCAATGCCGACAAGATGCAGATCTACAAGTATGTCGTGCACCAGGTCGCCAATGCCTATGGCAAGACGGCGACCTTCATGCCGAAGCCGATCTTCGGCGACAACGGCTCGGGCATGCATGTGCATATGTCGATCTGGAAGGACGGCAAGCCGACCTTTGCCGGCGACGAATATGCCGGCCTGTCGGAATCGTGCCTGTATTTCATCGGCGGCATCATCAAGCATGCCAAGTCGATCAACGCCTTCTCCAACCCGTCGACCAATTCCTACAAGCGCCTGGTCCCGGGTTATGAGGCTCCGGTTCTGCTCGCCTACTCGGCCCGCAACCGCTCCGCTTCGTGCCGCATTCCCTTCGGCTCCAACCCGAAGGCCAAGCGCGTCGAAGTCCGCTTCCCGGATCCGATGGCAAACCCGTATCTGGCCTTCGCAGCGATGCTGATGGCCGGCCTCGACGGCATCAAGAACAAGATCCATCCGGGCAAGGCCATGGACAAGGATCTCTACGACTTGCCGCCGAAGGAACTGAAGAAGATCCCGACCGTCTGCGGCTCCTTGCGCGAAGCCCTGGAAAACCTCGACAAGGATCGCAAGTACCTGACGGCCGGCGGCGTGTTCGACGACGACCAGATCGATTCGTTCATCGAACTGAAGATGCACGAAGTGATGCGCTTCGAAATGACGCCGCATCCGGTCGAATTCGACATGTACTACTCGGCCTGATTGGCCACCCGTTGATACCCGAAGACGCCGGCGATTGGTTCGCCGGCGTTTTTTTGTTGCCACGACGCCACTCGCCGATTGCTGAATTATCTTACGTAACGTCATATAAATTACGTTAGGTGAGCGCTGCCGCGTTGCCGACCTCAATATCAAGAGACAGACGGCCCATGCCGCACACCACATCGCCGCCGCCTCGCCTGATCGACTGGACGCTGTTTCTGCTGGCGCCGGTCTTCTTCTCGTCGAACCTGATCTTCGGTCGCGGCATTACCGGCGATATTGCGCCTTACACAACCGCTTTCTTGCGCTGGGCCGGATCGGCGCTGATCATGTTTCCGTTTGTCTGGCGCGAGCGCCAGATCTGCCTTGCGTTTCTGCGCCACCACACCGCGCTGTGGCTGGCGCTCGGCATTCTGGGCATGGGTATCTGTGGCGGCGTTGTCTACTGGGCCCTGACGCTGACGACGGCCTCCAACGCGACGCTGATCTACACGACGTCTTCACTGTTCATCATTGTCTTCCAATGGCTGTTTCAGGGCCGAAGAATCAGCCTGATCGAGTTTGCCGGCATGATGATCGCTTTTGCCGGTGTCGCGGTGATTGTGCTGAAGGGCGACCTAGCCGCCCTGCTGAATCTGAGCTTCAACATCGGCGATCTTGCGATCCTGGCTGCGGCCATCGCGTTTGCGCTCTATTCGCTGCTGCTGCGCAACCCGGCCGTCAGGGCCATGCCGCCGCTGCCGCTGTTTGGCCTGCTCGCCCTGTCTGGTGCGATCGTCCTGGTTCCGCCTTGCCTGCATGAAATCTTCACCGGCGGGCTGTTGCCGGATACGCCGCTCGACTTTGCCAAACTTTCCGGAATCATCCTGTTTGCCTCGCTGGCCGCCTTCTATTGCTTCCAGCACGCCGTGCAGGTTTTCGGTCCGGGCATAGCCGGAATGACGCTCTATCTGATGCCGCCGACCTCGATCGTCATGGCTGTGATCTTTCTCGGCGAAAGCTTCGAAAGCTACCATATGACGGGGATCGTTCTGGTCATGGGCGGGCTGGTTCTGGCAACCGCATTCGGGCGCAAACCGAGCGGAGCTGCAGTCGGCAAAGACGAGAACTCTTGATTGTCCGTGTTTCCATCCCAAATATATACGGGAAAGGAAGTGAGCCCATGAAACAACGAAGCGCTAAATTTGGTATCGGAGATGTCGTACGGCACAAGGTCTTCCCGTTCCGTGGCGTGATCTTCGACGTTGACCCGGAGTTTGCCAATTCCGAGGAATGGTGGAATGCGATCCCGGCGGAGGTGCGTCCGAACAAGGACCAGCCCTTCTACCATCTGCTCGCGGAAAATTCGGAGACAGAATATGTCGCCTATGTTTCCGAGCAGAACCTGGAGCCGGATGGAAGCGAAGAGCCTCTGAGAAATCCGCATATCCAGCAGATCTTCGACAAGGCGCAGGCCGGGCACTACAGACCGAAGGCCAACTTCACGCACTGACGAGACGCGGTATCCGACTATCTCCTCCCAGGCATAAAAAAGCCCGCGTCCTTGGACGCGGGCTGATCTTTTTGCCGATTCGAAGACTGTATCAGTTGCCCTGCTTGGCAGCGTTCTGGGCGTCGGTGATCGCCTTGTTGCGCTCTTCCTGCTTCTTCTGCATGGCTTCCTGCAGCAGACGCTGACGCTCGTCGGCCTGCGACTGGGACATCGCCTCGCCATCGAAAGCGCCGGTGAAACCTTCCAGCGGGATCTTGATCGGGTTCGGCGCGCGGCGGAAATTGATCGAGGTCAAGACGACTTCGTTGCCCTTCTTCAGGCTAGCGATAAGCGCGTCGGTGAGCGGCATTTCAGCCGTGCAACGATCCGGCAGGCAGACGGTGTAATCGAGCTTGACGCCCTTGGCACCATCGATCTGCATGAGAATGCCCGGCGGGATCAGACGCGCGGTCGGCACTGTTACCTGCATCAGCTTGCGGTTGACCTTGCCTTCGACCGTGATCAGGCCAACGGCGGTGATCAGTTGGCCGCTTGCGGCGACCTGCTGGTTCTGCACCACGCAGACGTCGGACTCTTCCTGCTTGGCGCAGGTCTTGAACCACTTGGCGGGGGCCGCAGCCGGAGCCGCTTCCTGCGCCTGCGCGACAGCCGGCATGGCAGAGGCGCTGAGCGTGAGAGCGAGGGCAGACACGACAGTCCGCGTTGCTTTGTTGAAAGTGAACATCATTCGAATTCCGTCTCCTGAAAACCCCTGTCGCGCGGACTTTGCGCCGCGTCGTTCACCGGTCGTGCTGGCCGTCACCTGTCGTTCAAATGAGGCAAATACATGACCTAGCGATCTGGCTCACCTGTTACATCGCGACGGCTGGAATATCCAGCTTTTCTTTGAAGCAACGGTAATACCTTCTCGGTTATTCGCACCGCGATGTGTTGGATTTGTGGTGACTGTGCTAGCTTCCCGGCGTTTGCAGATTCTTGCCGGAGGACCACACATTGCGTCGCCTTGCCCTCAGCCTGCTGTTCCTGCCCTTCTGTTCGCTTGCGCAAGCCGAGCCGCTGCACGGGATCGCCATGCATGGTGAGCCGGCGCTCAGCGCCGACTACACGCACTTTCCTTACGTCAATACTGAGGCGAAGAAGGGCGGAAAGGTCAATTACGGTGTCGTCGGCACATTCGACGCGCTGAACCCTTTCGTGCTCAAGGGCATGCGCACATCGGCACGCGGCGTCTGGGATCCGGAATTCGGCAACCTGCTCTACGAACCGCTGATGACCCGATCGTCCGACGAGCCGTTCACGCTGTATGGCCTGCTCGCCGAGACGGTGGAATGGGACGAGGCGCGCAGCTTCGTCCAGTTCAACCTCAATCCCAAGGCGCACTGGAACGACGGCAAGCCGGTCACGCCGGAGGACGTGATGTTCACCTTCGAACTGCTGCGCGACAAGGGCCGTCCGCCGTTCAATTCACGGCTGGCGGTTGTCGAAAAAATGGAGAAGGTCGGAGAGCATGGCGTCAAGTTCACCTTCAATGACAAGGCCAATCGCGAAACGGCGCTGATCTTTGCCTCGTCGACACCAATCCTTCCGAAACATGCCGTCGATGCCGCGACCTTCGACCAGACGTCCCTCACCGTTCCGGTCGGCTCCGGTCCCTACAAGATCAAAGACATCCGCGCTGGCGAGAAGATCACCTGGACGCGCGACCCGAATTACTGGGGTAAGGATATCGCCTCCAAGGTCGGATTCGACAATTACGACGAGATCAGCGTCAGCTATTTCCTGCAGGAATCGACGCTGTTCGAAGCCTTCAAGAAGGGTGAGATCGATGTCTATCCAGAGGGTGATGCCAATCACTGGCTGCGCGCCTATGACTTCCCGGCGGTAGAGAAGGGCGACGTCGTCAAGGAAGCCTTCAAGCCCGGCCTGCCATCCGGCATGCTCGGTTTCGTGTTCAACACCCGCCGGCCGATCTTTGCCGATGCAAAGGTCCGCGAAGCGCTGTCGGTGGCCTTCGACTTCGAATGGCTGAACAAGACGCTGTTCAGCGGAGCCTTTAGCCGCACGCAGAGCTATTGGCAGAACTCGGCGCTCGGCGCCTATGGCAGTGCCGCCGATGACCGCGAGCTTGCACTGCTCGGGCCGGCGAAGGACAGGATCCCGGCAAAAATCCTATCCGGCACCTACACGCTGCCGAAGACCGACGCGTCGGGCGGTGACCGCAAGGCGCTTGGTCAGGCGGTCAAGCTGTTCGCCGAGGCTGGATACCGGATCAAGGGCGGCAAGATGCTGGATGCCAGCGGCAAGCCGCTCGCCTTCGAGGTCATGACCCAGAACGAGGGCCAGGAAAAGATGGCAATCGCCTATCAGCGCACCCTGAAACTGATCGGCATCGACATGGCGATCCGGACTGTCGACGATGCGCAGTATCAGGCGCGGTCGAACAATTTCGACTATGACATGATCATCAAGGCCTACACGTCGTCGCTGTCGCCGGGCGCCGAGCAGCCGAACCGCTGGGGTTCAGCCTCAAGGGATGCGGCCGGCAGCTTCAACTATGCGGGCGTTGCCGATGCGGATATCGACCGGATGATCGAGGCTTTGCTGCAGGCGCGCAACCCGGACGACTTCACGGCGGCCGTCAGGGCCTATGACCGGTTGCTGGTTGCCGGTCACTATGTCGTGCCGCTCTATCACATCGGCGAACAGTGGGTGGCCCGGTGGAAGCATATCGGCCGGCCGGAGGCGACACCGCTATATGGCTACCAGCGCTCGGTCTGGTTCGACGCGCGGGCGCAGTAATCTCACGCGGACATGCAATGGAAACCGCCGGATCCGGCTTGACGCGGACCGGCGGTTGTCTATTGCAGACACTGAATTTTCGACGGCTTCTTCCCGAAAGGACATACATCATGGACCGCATCACCATCGACCTCGTTTCCGACGTCGTCTGCCCCTGGTGTTTCCTCGGCAAGGCAAGGCTGGAACTGGCCATCGCCGAGGTGCAAGACGTCGTCAGCATCGATATCAACTGGCGGCCCTACCAGCTTAACCCCGACTATCCGCCGGAAGGCGTCGATCATCAGGTCGAGCTGGCCAAGAAGCTTGGCGGCAAGGCGCGGATGGACGCTGCCCATGCCGAACTGAAGGCGCTGGGCGCCGAAGTCGGGATCGCGTTCAACTTCGACGCCATCAAGGTCGGCCCCAATACGCTGGATGCGCATCGCCTGATCCACTGGGCGAGCCAGGAAAGCCGCGAAGTGCAGGGCCGCATCGTTGACGGGCTGTTTCGCGCCAATTTCGAGCAGGGTCGCAATGTCGGCGATGCGAAAGTGCTGGCCGATATTGCCGAGGAAGCGGGCATGTTGCGCTCGGTGGTCGAGACGCTGCTGTCCGGCGATGCCGATGTCCAGCACGTGCTCAGCGAAGTCGAGGCGGCCAAGCAGATGGGCGTCAATGGCGTGCCGTTCTTCATCTTCGACCAGCAATATGCCGTCAGCGGCGCGCAGCCTGCAGCCGAACTTGCCAACGCGATGCGCGAAATCGCCAAGGCCAAGGCAGAGGCCCTGCGCAATCTGAATTGACGCAGGAAGCGAAGCAACTTATCCCGGTGAGAGCTCTTCCTCCCCGGGATTTTCACCTTGTCTTCCGATACAACATTCAAAGGCGTCATCCTCGCCTTCATCTGCTTTGCCGCCTATGCATTCAGTGACGGCTCGATCAAGCTGGTCGATGGCCGGGTTTCGCCGTTTCTGGCCGGCTTCATCGGATCAAGCTTCGGCGTTTTCGCCATTCCCTTCCTGATGAAACGCGGCGACCATTGGCTGGATCTGGTGCGCACCACCAACTGGCCGCTCTGGTCGTTGCGTTTCGTCTGTTCGGCTGTCGGCACGATCGGCAGCATCATCGCCTTTACCCAGCTGAGCATGGCCGAAGCCTTCTGCTTGATCTTCCTGCTGCCGTCGTTTGCGACGATCATGTCGGTGATCTTCCTGAAAGAGCAGGTCGGCATCAAGCGCTGGAGCGCCGTGCTGATCGGCTTTCTCGGCGTTCTGGTGGTGCTGCGACCCGGTTTTCGCGAATTGCAGACCGGCCACCTGGCAGCGCTTGCCTCCGGCTTTGCCGGCGCCGTGACCATCATCATCTTCCGGGCGATGGGGCCCAAGGAGAAGAACATCTCGCTCTATGGCGCAGGCCTGCTCGGCAGCGTGCTGATCTGTGCCGTCGTTGCCGTGCCGAGTTTTCAGATGCCGTCATCCGGCGACTTCGCCCTGCTCGCCGCCTTCGGCACGCTTGGCGCAGTCGGCAACGTCCTGATGATGCTGGCCTCGTTTTATGCCCCGCCCGCCATCGTCGGGCCGATCCAGTACAGCCAGATGCTCTGGGCGATCCTGCTCGGCTATCTGGTGTTCGGCGACAAGGTCGATGGTTTCATGGCGGTCGGCATCGCGCTGATCGTAGGGTCCGGACTTCTGACGCTGACACGCGAGCGCAAACGCGGAGTCGCCCTGCCCCCGTCCGTTGCCGGGAAAAGTGAAGCGGCGCTGGCGATCAAGCCGGAAGAGGGTGATTGAACGGAGGGCAGAATGGACTTGCCAGTCGAGAGTGAGGTTGAGTTTGTGGTGCGACCTGCGGATTTCGGCGACCTGCCGAAGCTTCTGCTGCTTTATCGCGACCTCAATCCCGACGATCCTGAGCTCGCGCTGCATGAAGCCGAATCCAAATTTGGTTTACTCCTGCGGATCACCGGCAGCGCGATCTTTATTGGCCTGCTGGATGACGAGATCGTCAGCACCGCAACGGTGGTCGTTGTTCCTAACCTGACGCGCGCCGGTCAACCTTACGGATTGATCGAGAACGTCGTGACGGCCAAGGCCAAACGCGGACGAGGCTACGGCCGCAAAACGCTGTTGCAGGCGGTCGCCACTGCCTGGGATCACGGGTGTTACAAGGTCATGCTGCTGACGGGATCCAGCAGACCGGAAACGCACAATTTCTATCGGTCGGCCGGCTTCGAACAGAACAAGACCGGTTTCCAGATGCGTCGGATCGCAGCTCGGCGCGACTGAACTCCGAACACACGGCTTGCTCAGCTCTTCGCCAACTCCGCCAGTTGCGTCATCACAACCGCAGCCCCCGAGAGCCGCTTGTCCGGTGTGGGCAGGTCGCGGGTCAGGAAGACGCTGTGGTCTGGACGGATTTTCGCCATCGTGCCCTGCTTGGCGATATAGCCGACCAGTGCTGCCGGATTGGGGAACTGCTTGCCGCGGAACTGGACGACGACGCCCTTCGGGCCAGCTTCCAGCTTTTCGACATTCGCCTTGCGGCACAGCGCCTTGATATAGACGACCTTCAGCAAATGCTGAACCTCGACCGGCATGGGTCCGAAACGGTCGATCATCTCGGCACCGAAGCCGTCGATGTCGTTCAGTTCGGTGATCTCGCCGAGACGACGATAAAGGCCGAGGCGCAGATGCAGGTCCGGCACATAGTCGTCCGGGATCATCACCGATGTGCCGACCTGGATCTGCGGTGACCAGCCGGTATCATGGACCTCGTCGACGCCCTTCACTTCGGCGACCGCCTCCTCCAGCATCTGCTGGTAAAGCTCGAAGCCGACTTCCTTGATATGGCCGGACTGTTCCTCGCCCAGCAGGTTGCCGGCGCCGCGGATGTCGAGGTCGTGGCTGGCAAGCTGGAAACCTGCGCCAAGCGTGTCGAGCGATTGCAGGACCTTGAGGCGGCGTTCGGCGCTGCCGGTCAGTACCTTGTTGACCGGAAGGGTCAGCAGCGCGAAGGCGCGGACCTTGGAGCGGCCGACGCGGCCGCGGATCTGATAGAGCTGCGCCAGGCCGAACATGTCGGCGCGATGCACGATCAGCGTATTGGCTGTCGGTACGTCGAGACCGGATTCGACGATCGTGGTCGACAGCAGCACGTCATAGCGGCCTTCGTAGAAGGCGTTCATGATGTCTTCGAGTTCACCAGCCGCCATCTGGCCATGAGCGATCGCCACTTTCAGTTCCGGCACGTCCGAATCGAGGAAGGCCTTGATGTCGGCAAGATCGGCGAGACGCGGGCAGACATAGAAACTCTGGCCGCCGCGATAGTGCTCGCGCATCAGGGTTTCGCGGATGACCAATGGATCGAAGGGCGAGATGAAGGTGCGCACCGCCATGCGGTCGACCGGCGGCGTGGTGATCAGCGACAGTTCGCGCACGCCTGTCATGGCGAGCTGCAGGGTACGCGGGATCGGAGTGGCCGAGAGGGTCAGGACGTGCACGTCGGACTTCAGCTCTTTCAGCCGCTCCTTGTGCTTGACGCCGAAATGCTGCTCCTCGTCGATGATCAGCAGGCCGAGATTGGCAAAATTGACGCCAGCCCCGAGCAAAGCATGGGTACCGACGACGATATCGGTCTTGCCGTCTGCCACTTCCTTCTTGACCAGGTTGAGTTCCTTGGTGCCGACCAGGCGCGACGCTTGCTGGATGCGGATCGGCAGGCCGCGGAAGCGTTCGGTGAAGGTCTTGAAATGCTGGCGGGCCAAGAGCGTGGTTGGCACGACGACGGCGACCTGGATGCCATTCATCGCTGCGACGAAGGCGGCGCGCAGGGCCACTTCCGTCTTGCCAAAGCCGACATCGCCGCAAATCAGCCGGTCCATCGGGCGGCCCTCGCCAAGATCGGAGCGCACGGCCTCGATGGCGTTCATCTGGTCTTCCGTCTCGTCATAGGGGAAACGGGCGGCGAATTCGTCGTAGAGGCCCTCCTGGGTGGTCAGGACCGGGGCCGTGCGGGTCATACGTTCGGCGGCAATGCGGATCAGGGCACCGGCCATGTCGAGCAGGCGCTTCTTCAGCTTGGCCTTGCGCATCTGCCAGGCGCCACCGCCGAGCTTGTCCAGCGGAACTTCGGTGCCTTCGCCGCCGAAACGCGACAAAAGATCGATGTTTTCGACCGGCAGGAACAGTTTGGCCTCGTCGGCATATTGCAACTCGAGGCAGGCATGTGGTGCACCGGCAGCCTCGATCGTTCTCAGGCCGATGAAGCGGCCGATGCCATGTTCGGCGTGCACGACGATCGAGCCTTCGTCGATGCTGGCGACTTCAGAGATGAAATCGGCGCCCCGCTTGCGACGCTTTGAACGACGGACCATGCGGTCGCCGAGAATGTCCTGTTCGCCGACGATGATCAGGTCGCCGGCTTCGAAGCCACCTTCGAGGCTGAGCACGGTGGTGCCGGCCTCGCCCTTCTTGAGGGTAGCCATATCCTTGAGGGCGGCCACGGGTTTGAGCTTTTCAAGGCCGTGTTCGTTCATCACCTGCAAAAGGCGATCGAGCGAGCCTTCCGACCAGCCGGAAATCAGCACCTTTGCGCCGGCTGCCCGTTTGTCGGCGATATATTTGACGGCCTGAGTGAAGACGTTGACGCGCTTGGCGTCCTCGCCATCCTCGGTCGCGGCCGCAGCCTTCGCCCAACGCGGTGACGGGCGGGCTTCGACCTCGATCACCGTGCGGCTCTCGCCGCCATGTTCGGCAAAGGGTGTGATGCGGATCGGATCGAAGGCATCGAGGTTGCGGCCGAATTCGGCAGCGCCGAGATACAGACGCTCGGGCGGCACGGGCTTATAGGGTGTTCCCTGCGACAGGTGGCCCTTGCCCGGCGTCGCGCTGTTGAGGCGCGCCTCGTAATAGTCGCGGATCAGCTTGGCTCGCTCTTCGGCCGCCTCGCGCACGGTATGGTCGGTGACGATGCGGAAGCCCTTGAGATAGTCGAAGGTGGTTTCCAGATGATCATGAAACAGCGGCAGCCAGTGCTCCATGCCGGCATAACGGCGGCCTTCGGAGACGGCGGCATAGAGCGCATCGTCCCGTGTGGCGGCGCCAAACAGCGACAGATAGTTCTTGCGGAAGCGGCCGATCACCTCCGGCGTCAGCGTCACTTCGCTCATCGGGTTGAGGTCGAGCGAACGGATCTGGCCGATGGTGCGCTGGGAGGCCGGGTCGAAGGAACGGATGCTCTCCAGCGTGTCGCCGAAGAAATCGAGGCGAACAGGCTCTTCGGAGCCGGGCACGAAGACATCGAGGATGCCGCCGCGCACGGCGAATTCGCCGACTTCGCGCACGGTCGCGACGCGGTCGAAGCCGTTGCGCTCGAGACGCGCGGCGATGTCGTCCATCTTCAACGTGTTGCCGGGTTTTGCCGAGAAACCAAGGCTGTCGATGATATCGGCGGGCGCCACCTTCTGCAGCATGGCATTGACGGTGACGAGCACGATCGCCGGATGCGGCTTCAGATAGAGCGAAATCAGGCCGGTCAGCGCCGAGAGGCGACGCGCCGAGACATCGGCCGAAGGCGAGACGCGGTCATAGGGCAGGCAATCCCAGGCGGGCAATGTCAGCACCGGGATTTCCGGGGCGGCAAAGCTGAGGATCTGCTCGATGTTCTGCAGGCGCTGGCCATCGGAGACGACATAGGCGACAGGCCGGCCTTCGCGGGCAAGTTCGGCGAGGATGAAGGCATCCATGCCATCGGGCACATGCGACAGGGTCAGGGCAGATTGCGCCTTGGCGATCCGCTTCACATCGATCAGGGACATGTTGGACTACTTTGCGAGCGTTTCGGCATTGACCGGCGAAAAATCGGGGCGAAGGGCGGCGATGCGCATGAAGAGTGGCGTCCGGAAGCGCTCGGGGATGGGCTCGGCGCCGGTGACCCATTTGACCAGATCATTGTCTTCCTCGGCCATGATCAGCTCCAGCTCGTCGAGATCGGCGTCCGGCAAGGTAGCGATTTCTGCTTCACAGAACTGACCCAGCATTAGGTCCATTTCGCGGATGCCGCGATGCCAGCAGCGGAACAATATCCGCCGACGGCGCGGATCAAGCTCGGCACTGCTCATGATCAAACCGGTCATCGGCACATTCCTTCCTGTTGATGGGCCTCTATAGAACTAAGTGGAGCAATTGTCAGCTTGCCAAGGCGGCATTTTGCGGGGCATTTTGCCGGCATCATGCGCCCTACCCTTCTTGATCCCCTGTTCGCCTCCGTTGCCTCGCTTGCCGGCGTTGGCCCCAAGCTTGCCCAGCTTCTCGCAACCCTGATGGGACGCGAGGATGCCGAGGATACGCGCGTCGTCGATCTACTGTTTCTGGCGCCGCACCGGCTGATCGACCGGCGCCACCAGCCGGGCATCGCGCTGACTCAGCCGGGCGCGCTGGTGACCGTGACGGGACGGGTCGACCGGCACCAGCCGCCACCGCCCGGCAAGAGCAACCTGCCTTACCGGGTCTTCCTGCATGACGAGACGGGCGAACTGGCGCTGACCTTCTTTCGCGCCAAAGGCAACTGGCTGGAAAAAGTCCTGCTGATCGACGAGATCGTCATGGTGTCGGGCAAGGTCGACTGGTTCAACGGCCGCGCCTCGATGGTCCATCCGGATTTCATGGTCAAAGCCAGCGAGGCAGAAAACCTGCCGCTGGTCGAGCCCGTCTATCCGCTGACGGCGGGCCTGTCGCCGAAAGTGCTGCGCAAATCGATCGAGGCCGCCGTCGAGCGCATGCCGGACCTTGCAGAGTGGATCGATCTACCGCTTTTGCAGAAACAGGGATTTGCCAGCGTCAAGGATGCTCTGATCGCGCTGCATCATCCGCGTGATGAAAAGGATATCGACCCGCAGGCACCGGCAAGACGACGGCTCGCCTATGACGAATTCCTGGCCGGCCAGGTGTCGCTGGCGCTGGTCAGGCAAAAGCTGCGGCGGATACCGGGCGTGCCGATCAAGCCGACGGGGCTGTTGAGCGACAAGATCCGCGCGACACTGCCGTTTTCCCCGACAAAGAGCCAGGTCACGGCGATTGCCGATATCCTGAAAGACATGAGCTCGGATACCCGCATGCTGCGGCTGCTGCAGGGCGATGTCGGCGCGGGCAAGACGCTGGTGGCGCTGTTTGCCATGGCAGCCGCCGTCGAAAGCGGTGGCCAGACCGTGTTGATGGCGCCGACGGAAATCCTGGCACGGCAGCATCACGCGACACTGTCGAAGCTCGGCGCCTCGGCCGGATTGCGGATCGAGGTGTTGACCGGGCGGACCAAGGGCAAGGAGCGCGAGGCCATTCTGGAGCGGATCGCTTCTGGCGAAGCGCAGATCGTCATCGGAACCCATGCGCTGTTCCAGGACGCGGTGTCCTACAAGAACCTGACACTCGCCGTCGTCGACGAGCAGCATCGGTTCGGCGTGCACCAGCGGCTCAGGCTGACTGCCAAGGGCATCACGCCGCATATGCTGGTGATGACGGCGACCCCGATCCCGCGCACGCTGGTGCTGGCGGCCTTCGGCGACATGGATGTGTCGAAACTCACTGAAAAGCCGGCCGGACGCAAACCGATCCAGACGGTCACCGTGCCGACGGAGCGGCTTGAAGATGTGATCGAACGGCTGCGCGCGGCTATCGCCGAGGGCAAGAAGGCCTACTGGATCTGCCCGCTGGTCGAGGAGACCGAAGAAAGCGAGCTGATGTCGGTGGAGGAGCGCCATTCGGTGCTGTCGATGATGATCAAGGCGCCGATCGGCCTGGTGCATGGGCGCATGAGCGGGCCGGAAAAAGACGCCGCAATGCTTGCCTTCAAGAATGGCGAAACGCGGTTGTTGGTGGCCACCACCGTGGTCGAAGTCGGCGTCGACGTACCGGATGCGACGATCATGGTGATCGAACACGCCGAGCGCTTCGGCCTTGCCCAGTTGCACCAGTTGCGCGGCCGGGTCGGGCGCGGCGACGAGGCGTCGAGCTGCATCCTGATGTACAAGGGCCCATTGGGCGAAAACGGCAAGGCGCGGCTGTCGATCCTGCGTGACAGCGAGGACGGGTTCCTGATTGCCGAGGAAGACCTGAAGCTGCGCGGCGAAGGCGAATTGCTCGGCACGCGGCAATCTGGCACTCCGGGGTTTAAGATCGCCAGTCTCGAAGCACATGGCGACCTGCTGGAGATCGCCCGGAAGGATGCAAGTTATCTGCTGGAGCGTGATCCGGAACTGACGTCAGCGCGCGGCGAAGCGGTGCGGACGCTGCTCTATCTGCATCGCCGCGACGAGGCGATCCGGTTCCTCAGGGCTGGGTGACCTGCGGCTGGGTGACCGGGGGCTCGGCGACCGGGTTTTCCGGCTGCGGCGTCCAGTTGGGCGTCACCAGACCGGCCGAAATCAGCAGCTTGATGCCCTCTTCCGGTGACATTTCGAGCAGTTTGACCTTGCTTCGCGGCACGAAGATCAGGAAGCCTGCGGTCGGGACCGGGGTCGGTGCCATGAACACCGCAATCATTTCCTCGCCATCCTCGTTGAGTTTGGCGGCGATCTCACCCTTGGCATCGGTGGAGACGAAGACCAGAGCCCAGCTTCCGGGGCCGGGAAACTCGATCAGCCCGACCTTCTTGAAGGAGCTCGACTGCTCTTTCAACACCGTCTCGAAGATCTGCTTGGTGCTTTTGTAGACCGTGCGGACCAGCGGCATGCGATGCAGTACCGATTCGCCATAGGCGACGATCGAGCGACCGATCAGGTTCTTGCCGAGGAAGCCAATCAGGGTAATGGCGAACAGTGCAAGCAGCAAGCCGGTGCCGGGAATGGCGAACTGTATATAGTTTTCCGGGTTGTAACGGTCGGGAATATAGGGCTTTACCCAACTGTCTGCCCAGCGGATGAAGGTCCAGGTTAGCCAGATGGTGATCGTGACCGGTGCGCAGATGATCAGACCCGTCAGGAAGTTGTTCCTGAGCCGTGTCGCAACCGAAATCGTATCAGAATTTTCAGTCATTAACCGCCGTTATTGTGCAGTGCCGTAAAAGCCCGGATGGAAGGCGACAATGCCCAAGGCGTCCGGACCATGCAAGAGCAAAGCCTGGAAATGTCCGGGCGGAACGTCGGGAAGCACGAGACCGTGATCCAGACGGAAACCGAAGCGGTGATAGTAAGCCGGATCGCCGAGCAGGACGCAGCCGGCAGCGCCGAATGAGCGCAGCCGATCCAGTCCCTCGGAGACGAGACGCGAACCAACTCCCTTGCCTTGATGCGCCGGCGCGACGCTGATCGGGCCGAGGCCGTACCAGCCTTCGTCTCCGCCAGAAAGCGATACGGGCGAAAAGGCGACATGCCCGACAATCGCTCCAGCCTCCTCGGCCACCAGCGACAGTGTCAGCGCACCGGCTTCGCGCAACCGTTCGATAATCAGCGGCTCGGTCTGGTCGCTATAGGGCATTCCGGCAAAGGCAGCGGCGGTAACAGTGCCAATGGCGGCCTCGTCACCGGCGCACTCTGCCCGAATGATCATTCCACAGTGACCGATTTGGCCAGATTGCGCGGCTGGTCGACATCGGTGCCCATGATCACGGCTGTATGATAGGCCAAAAGCTGGATCGGCAGTGAAAACACCATCGGCTGGATGGCCTCGTCCATGTCAGGCAGGACGATGGTGGCCATGGTGGCGAGATCCGTGGCCGCCGCCCCCTTGTCGTCGGTGATCAGGATGATGCGGCCGCCGCGGGCTGCAACCTCCTGCATGTTGGAAACGGTCTTTTCGAAGAACCGGTCGTGCGGGGCAATCACGATCACCGGCATGTTCTCGTCGATCAGCGCGATCGGCCCGTGCTTGAGTTCGCCGGCCGCATAGCCCTCGGCATGGATATAGGAGATTTCCTTGAGTTTGAGCGCGCCTTCCATGGCGATCGGAAAGCTGGTGCCGCGGCCGAGATAGAGCACGTCCTTGAATTTCGACAGATCGCGCGCCAAAGCCTCGATCTTCGGCTGGATGCGGTTGAGCACCGTGCTCATGATCCGCGGCATTTCGGCGAGATGGCCGACCAGCAGCGTTTCCTGCTCCGCCGACAGCGTGCCGCGTTGACGGCCGGCGCCGATCGCCAGCGTCGCCAGCACCGTCAACTGGCTGGTGAACGCCTTGGTGGAGGCAACGCCAATCTCGGGGCCGGCCAGAATCGGAAATACCGCATCGGATTCGCGGGCGATGGTCGATTCCCGCACATTGACGACGGCGCCGATCTTCAGGCCCGCATCCTTGCAGTAGCGCAGCGACGCCAGCGTGT
>ERZ1034401.52-NODE-52-length-40028-cov-3.441398_pt1 | contig 40028 bp, 39 predicted proteins | sample MGYA00520601_ERZ1034401 | MGnify/ENA primary metagenome ERZ1034401 (study PRJEB33736, sample SAMEA104288476) | Azolla filiculoides | biome: Urban; feature: water surface; material: ditch water | place: Netherlands | collected 2014 ... | reverse complement strand
CGATTTCGGGAGCAGATCTGAAGATCAAGGAACGCCACATTGCCAACTGCGCCCGGGCCGATCCGCGCTACGGAGCGGGTGTGGCTGCAGCAATCGGGATTTTGGCCGCGCAGGCGGCGGAATAGGAGAACAAGATGACAAAGGGAACGGCACTTATCACCGGAGCGTCCTCGGGCATCGGAGCGGTTTATGCGGAGAAGCTGGCAGGTCGAGGCTTCGATCTCGTCATCGTCGCACGCGACGTCGAACGGCTGGCGATCCTATCGAAACGGCTGGCGCAGGAGCATGGGGTCTCTGTCGCCGCGCTGCCTGCCGACCTGTCTCGTAGCGCCGACCTAGCCAAGGTCACGGCAAAATTGCAGGGCGACGACTCCCTGCGGATGCTCGTCAACTGTGCGGGAATCGGACCGAAGGGCCCTGCTCTGACCGCTGAGCCCGAAAGGCTGTCGGACATGGTTTACCTCAACGTCGATGTCCTACATACCCTGACGACCGTAGCCGCCAGGATTTTCGCCGATCGGGGAGAAGGCGCGATCATCAACATCGCCTCGGTCGTCGCGCTGATGCCGGAACATTTCAATGCGACCTATGTCGCAAGCAAGGCTTTCGTGCTCGCATTGACCGAGGCGTTGGAAGTGGAGCTCAAGCCGAAAGGCGTCCGCATTCAGGCGGTCCTGCCCGGCTTCACGCGCACGGAAATCTTCGACCGCGCCGGCATCGACATCAATGCGATCCCGCAGGACATGATGATGGATGCTGCCGAGATGGTGGATGCCGCCCTTGCGGGCTTCGATCAGGGGGAAATCGTGACCATCCCCTCGCTTGCGGATGTCACCCTCTGGCAAAACTACGTGGAAGCCAGGGGAACACTGGCGCCGCACCTGTCGCTTAAACATGCCGCGGGGCGCTATGCGATTGGGCAGCGCGCATGACCCGGAGAGAAACGGTCTTCCGGGTAGCAGCCTTCGCATCGACATTGACGGTTGCCTCCCCTGCTCTCGCCCATGTCAAATGGTTCGCCCCCTATATCATCGGCGCACCGCCGCAGCCGATCTCGACCGTGCTCGCCGATCCGTGGTTCTGGATCGGCATTGCGCTGGTCGTGGTCTTCTTCGTTCTGGCGCGCCTGGTCGAGATCAGTCCGTTGGGCGCGCGTGTTCACGACGGGCTGGATCGTATCTCCGGACCATTGTGGAACAGGCTGGATGACTATGTCCGCGTGACCGTCGGTGCATTTTTCGTGGCGATCTTCTCGGTCGGCGGCGTATACCTGACACCCGATCTCAAGACCCCGGCGGAATGGGTGTCATGGCTGCAGCTCCTGATCGCCGCCTGCATCTTCTCGCGCAAGACCATGCCGTTGGCGGGCATCGGCATTCTGGCACTTTGGTTCCTGGCGATCCGTGACTATGACCTGTTCCACCTGTTCGATTATCTGGCGCTGGGTGCAGGTGTCGCCGCTTATCTGATCCTTGAGCCATCGAAGAACGAGACATGGAGGTCGCATCGCTTCGAGGCTTTGCGCTGTGGTCTCGCCATCGCGCTGATGTGGTCGAGCCTCGAAAAATTCGCCTATCCCGACTGGTTCTATCCGCTTGTCGTCGAGAAGCCGTTCCTGACCTTCGGCATGCCAAGGGATGTCTTCATCCCGATGGCAGGTGTCGCCGAATTCACCATGGGCTTCGGCCTCCTCTGGACTCCCTTGATCCGTCGTCTGTCGGCGATCGCGCTGATCGTGATCTTCACGGCAGCGGTCTGGCCATTCGGACGGGTCGACCTCATCGGACACGGCCTGATCATGGCGATCCTGGTGGCGGTCGCCTGCGATCAATGCCGCGTTACAAGATTTCTGCCGTCGCTCAAGGTTCACCTTCCCGCGATACCCGGGGGAATCGCGAGTGCGCTGGCGGTGTTCGCGACAGCGTATTGGGGTCTGCATCTCGCCTTCTACGGAGCAGAAGGGTTCACAGGCCCGGCGACCGCCGAAAGGGCGACGCATTCACACAATGCCGAACAGCCGCACGGGCCGATATCGGACACTGGCATCGGCGCGCCCCCGACCAAATGAAATTTTCCATCACCTCTTGTCTAGTATAGGAGTCCTATATATATTCGCTTCATGGAAACGCCCAAGAACCCAACACCCGTCAACCAGCGTATTCGCGAAGGACTTTCGCGGGTCGCCATGGCCATGCGGACGGACGACTGGAACCGCGCCAAGACCAGCGGCCTGAACCCGACACAGCTCGCCATTCTCGAATTGCTGGAAGGGAGAGAGGACGGATTGGGCGTAAAGGAGATCGCCGCCAACCTGGGTGTCTCCCAGCCGACAGCTACCGACTCGATCACAGCACTTGAACGCAAGAGTTTCGTGGCGAAGCGTAGTGCGGGAACAGACAAGCGCGGCGTCAATGTCGGCATTGCGCCCGAGGGACTTTCAGTGCTTGAGGCTGTTAGATCCTCACAAAGCGTCGCCGAACAGTCGGTCGACGCATTGGCCGACCATGAACAGGAAGACCTGCTGATCACACTGGTCAAGATGATCAGACATCTGCAAGAAATCGATGCGATCCCGATCCAGCGTATGTGCGCCAGCTGTCGGTACTTTGCGCCGTTTTCCCATTCCGATGTGGCACAGCCGCATCACTGCAATTTCGTCAACGCGGCATTCGGACAACGGGATATCCGCATCGACTGTCGAGAACACGAGACCGCCGACCCTGCGTCACGGGCAGCCACCTGGGACGTGTTTCAACAGGGATAGTTTTGCAACCCCTCCAGGCTATGGAGACAAGAGGAGAATATGGAAATGTCCAGGATACTTGTAGCCGGCGCGCTTCTCGCCGGAACGGCATCGCAATGGCTGACAGCCGCCAGCGCGCACTCGATAAAGGCCGACCCGACCGATGCAGTGCATGCATCATTCGACATCATCGAGACGACAATCGTCACCGAAGGAGACTCCGCCGTCTTCACAACCCGCGTCCTCGGAGAGGCTGGCTCTGAGAAGCCCGCGGCAACCGGCAAATTCGAGGGATCCGATGTCTACGCCTATGTCTGGCCGACATCGCTCAACAGCGGCGAGATCGGTTTCGACAAGGATCAGGGCATCGTCGCACTCGCCGTCACCTTCCATCCCGATTTCGACGACGCCGCCAAGGGCGGCAAGAATCGCGACATCTGGCACCCCCACTGGGTGGTTCTGGCCGAAGACAATGCCTGTGGCGGCGGTCTGAAGGTCATCGACATCCCCGAAGGCACAAAGCCGAAAGTTCCGGAAACCTGGCCGGGCGTGCCTCTGCTGATCGACAGTCCCGAATACCCGACGACGTTCCGCGGTGATGCCGTAGACGTCACGATCCCGCTGTCGCTGATCGGTGGCATCAACGGCGCATCCTACGACGGCGTGACTGCGGGCCTCAAAGTCAACGGCAATCTGCACGCGCCGCTTCTGTGCGTCAGCAACGTCTTCAAAGTCGCTTCCGGCGACCTCAGCCTTCCCGGCAAGGTCCTGCCTTCGAAGTGACTTGAACTGCGCGGGTCCGCCGACAGCCATCGACGGACCCGCATATTCCCCCCTCCAGGCTAATAGAGAGAAAGAACATGCCCAGAATTACACTTATCGACCCGGCCAACGCAACAGGCCACACATCAGAACAGCTCACCCAGATCAAGGGAGCGTTCGGCATGGTGCCGAACATGTTTAAGGCTGCGGCGAACTCGCCCGCGGCGCTGACCAGCCTGTGGGGCGCGTTCGGTGCTTTGGGCAGCGGCCGCCTCGGTGCTAAGCTCGGTGAACAGCTCGCCGTCGCCATCGCCGATCGCAACAATTGCAACTACTGCCTTGCCGCCCACACTGGTCTCGGCCGCAAAGCTGGTGCCACCGCTCAAGAGATGGCGGAAGCCCAGGTAGGCCGCTCGACCGATCCTCGGACTGCCGCTGCTCTCGCTTTTGCAATCGCCGTCGTGGACAAGCGCGCAGGAATTGACACGGCAGAGGTGAACGCTCTCCGCTCCGCGGGCTTCGACGATGAGGACGTTGTCGAGATCGTCGCACACATCGCTCTCAACCTGTTCACCAACTACCTGAATGTCGCCCTAGACGTGCCGGTAGACTTTCCAGGTGTGAAACTCACGCGCGCCGCCGCTTGAGCCACTTGGGGGTGGGCCGACCTCTCCTCCGGTCCGCCCCGCATCCTTCTGCATTCGTCGCCGAAAGGTAATCGGTGGCCGGCATTTACGCCGTCCGAAACGGGACGATCCTGCCGCTACCGTGGACCAATTTTGCACCGCCGCTCCCAAGCCAAGCAGCAGGTGAAAAGCCAGATTCTAACGGCTCCGAAATACGGGAGCGTAGGTGAAACTTTTATCGTCGTCGAAGACGGCCTTGCGCACTTCAACGCCATACAGCCGCGCCAGGTTCTCCTCCGACAGAGTGCGAGCTGTCGGACCGAAGTCGAAGGCATTGCTGTCGTACATCAGCAAGACGTCGCTTGCGATTTCCAGCGCATGTTGCGGAGAATGGGTGGTGAACAGCACTGTCATGCCATGTTCGCGCGACAACCGATCCAGCACGGAAATGACCACTGCCTGATTGTGATAGTCAAGGGCCGAACAGGGCTCGTCGAGAATCAACACCTGGCATTCCGAGACAAGCGCCTGGGCGATGATGACAAGTTGCCTCTGACCGCCGCTCAGCGCATTGAAGGAGCGCTCTGCCAGATGATTGATGCCGAGCGTGGAGAGTTGGCTGTGCACGGCGTCGTAATCCCGGCGCTGAGGCGTTCCGAACAGACCAACCTGACGGGCCCGTCCCATCAGGACGATGTCGGTGACGGAGTAGTCAAAAGCGACGTCGAAAAGCTGCGGCACATAGCCGATACGGGCACGGCAATGCACTTCACCCCGGCTCGGTTTCAGCAGGCCCGCAATCGTATTGATCAGGCTGGTCTTGCCGATACCATTGGCGCCAAGGATTGCCACAACGCTGCCGTTGGCAATGGCAAGGTCGTATCCTTCGAGGATCGGCCGGCCGCCGCGTTCCACCAACAGATCGCGCACTTCAATCACTCTTCCATCCTCCCCTGCTCTGCATGCGTCGCAGGAGCACGGCAAACACCGGAACGCCGATCAGCGACGTGATGATGCCGACCGGGATTTCAGCCGTGGTCACCGTTCGCGCGATATTGTCGACCAGCAGCATGTAGATCGCCCCGAGCAGGATGGAGACCGGCAGCAAGCGGCCATGGTCCGGCCCGGAAATGGCGCGCGCCACATGTGGGATGACGAGGCCGACCCAGCCGATAATCCCGCAGCAGGCGACAACGCCGGCGGAGATGACGGCGGTTGCACCCAGGACTGCCCACTGAACCGTCGCGACCGGCGATCCAAGCGCCCGCGCCTTCTCCTCACCAAGCGAGATGATGTTGATCTGGAACCGCATGAGGTAGATCACGGCCAATGCCGGAACCATCACGACCGCCATCAGCAACAGGTCTTCATAGTTTGTCGATGCCAGGCTGCCCATCAGCCAATAGGTAATAGCCGGCAGTTTCTGGTGGGGATCGGCCAGCAATTTCACGATCGATATTGCCGAGCCGAAGAAGGCGGAAATGATGACCCCAGCCAGCACGAGCGCCAGGACGGACGTCCTTCCGCGGGAACTTGCCAGCACCTTGACGATCATCACGCTCGCCAGCCCGAAGAGGAACGCAATCGCAAGAAGGCCGTAGCCAAAAACTCCAGACAGGATGGCCAGCGTCCCGCCGAAGCCGGCACCACTCGTGACCCCTATGATGTTCGGATCGACCAGTGGGTTGCGAAACAGGCCCTGCAAAGCGGCACCCGACGCCGCAAGCCCGGCGCCAACCAGCACGGCGGCCAGGATGCGAGGCAGCCGCACGAGTTCCACGACCTGCTCCTCCAGCACCGTCCAGTCTGCATTGCTCGCCGGTATCAGATTGTCGGCAAGGATACGGATGACCTTAAGCACATCGAGGTCATAGCGCCCGATGGTGATAGAAACGAGGATGAGGCAGACGAGCACTGCAAACAGCACCAGCACGGCAGGCGTTGCGCTCCTGCCGTGCTGGCGTGAAATTGTCTCGTTGGTCGAGACCATGGACATTACTTGAACAGGGCTGCGTATCCGGGAGCCTGGCTGTTTGCCTCCAGCTCAAGAATACGGTTGACGAGGGCGTCGTCCGGTTCGCGACCGTAGATCGTCACGTAGGCATCGCGAACAGTCTTGCGGAAGTCTTGGTCGATCGGCCCCATTTCCGGATGAGCAACCATCGCGAGCCATACGGCCGACAGGAACAGTTCCGGGGAATCTGGCGAGGCGTTGAACTTCGGCACCTTATAGACGCGCTTGTTCTTCACCGCGTCCATACCGGAAAGCAAGGGATGCGCATAGAAATCGGACGGGTTGAGCGCCACGGCCTGGGCCGGAATGATGATCATGTCCGGGTTCCAGGTGAAGAGTTGTTCCACGTCGACATTCTTCCACCATTCGCCGCTATCGTCCGCCGCCAGGTTCTTGATGCCGCTCAGGGAAAAATCCTGCGAGGGATTGGCAACGACTTGGATCTGGTCGCCGAGCTTCTCGATATAGACGAGGCTGACTTTCTTGTCGTCCGCCAGTTCACCGAACTTCGCCTTCATCGCCGCGTTGGAATCATAGTGGAGCTTGAGCGTCGCTTCTGCCCGTTCCGGATGACCGGAGATGATGCCGCTCATGGTGATGTAGTCAAGGCGCTGCTGTTCCGAGCAGCATCCCCAGGCGGCAACCTTCAGGCCGACGCGCTCCAGTGGCTCGATCAGGTCCGGGTTGTGCATGGCCTGGATCACCAGCTGCGGATTTGTTGCCAGGATCGCCTCGACATTCGGGGCGAAGCCGTCGCGGGCAGCCGCACCGTCGAGCTCGAGCAATTCGGGAATGAGGTCCGCATAGACGAAGTTCTTCATGCGGGCAATCGAATCCGCGTTCACCGCCACCATGTGATCGGTCGTGCGATCGGCCGAATAATAGATGAACGGCGCTGCCCGGATGATCGTCGCAATCCGCTCGGGCGGCGCTGCCAACTCGATCTTCTGCCCGCGGTGATCCTCGAAGCTGATCGGTTTGTCAGCGGCGTGAGCGACCGAAACCGCCAGCATTGCCGCAAGGCCGGTAAAAACAACAGTCTTCATGATCTTTGCCCCGCATTGTTAGTCGCGGACCTGATATGATATATTGACTATTTATGTCAAGTTTAGATATCTGCCACCTATGGCAAGGTAAAAATTGGATGGGGCATGGGTAAGATAGGCTATGTGACATGGGGCAACGCCGCGCAGGTGCGCAGCTTCCAGGACTTTGCCTATCTGCTCGACGACATGCTCTATCTTCGCGAACTGGATCGGCATGATCTGGGCGCCTATGCCGCCATCATCATCCCGGATGTCATGGATTGCGTCGAACTGAGAGCGCACGCCCGTCAATTGAACGACTATGTCCGCAATGGCGGCTTTCTCATCGTTTTTTCGATCCGCGACATCGAGAACATCATCGACGTGGTCGATCTCAAATGGCAGCCGGTCAACGCGCGAGATTGGCTCTGGTGGACACGCCCCAATCCCTATCTCGAGGTCCGGCAGCCGGAGCCTCGGCATCCGATCTGCGATTCCATCTCGCTTGCGGACATGAGCTGGCACTGGATGGGAGCACTGGAAAAACATCCCAAGGCCGAACAGATCCTGACGCTTGACGACGACAGCCTCAGCCTCTTCATGGACTTCCCAAATCTCCAAGGCGGCGGCCGCCTGATGGTGACAACGCTCGATCCGCACGGCCACAACGGCGAGCGCTTCATGCCTGCCACCACGCGGTTCCTCGAAGCATTCTATCCATGGCTCAATCGCGAACTCGGGATCGACCGGGAAAAAAAGACTTTTAGCCTCACCTATCTGCGCGCGCTTGACAGCACGTGGGATTGGGAACCGCCGGGACTGGCCGAAACCTTCGAGGGAACCGGCATCACCCTTCGTTACCATGGGCTCTACGATCTCGATGAGACCGTATTGCGGGCATCCGATTTCATCTACATACCCAACAACACGGACGAGATCTTCCTGCGCGGCAGGGCCGCCGATTTTCTCGCCTTTCTGGAGCGCGGCGGGCATCTCATCCTGTCTAGCCAGCCGGCCATTCCATGGCTGCCATTCATGTCGACGTTCCGCACGGTTGCACCACGCCCTTTCACCAACCTGAAAGTACGCGTCCGACAGGACCCGCTCGGCTTCTTCTCGAATGTGAGCGACGAATTCGACGGCTGGCAGGGCATTTTCGGCCAATACGCGCGCGGCTGGACGGAGATGCCGGAGGGCGCCATCCGGCTGACCGACATCGGCCCCGCCGACGACCCCAAACCTGCGGACTGGCTGTGGAAATACCCGACCTCCGACGACAAGGGTGGCTACCTGTTCATGCACAACGGCGACAGCATCGTCCGTTATCCAGATCATGGGCAGCACGGCCCCTGCCTGCTGCGCGACATCTGCAATGGCATCATTGCCGCTAGAGGCAAGCCCCCGAGGCCGGAAAGACAGTCTTATCCCAATCTGTCCTGGGTCATGTGCGACTGCCACCGCCCACAACGCTTCATGACGACGACCCGCTAATGCGCCATCCGTCCTCTCACACAAGTCAATCCACTTTTTGGAGACATTCGATGACCATCCGATTTCCCATTGCCATCGCGGGAATAGCCCTCGCCATCCTCCAACCGATCCCGGCGCGCGCCGACCCAATCACCATCACCGACCATGAAGGCCGCATTGTCACGCTTGCAAAACCTGCCGAGCGGATCGCCTCGATCCCGATCCCGATGGCCTCGACCATCATCGCGATGGACGGTGGAACATCGAAACTGGTCGGCATGAACCCGACCGCCAAATCGGCGATCATCGAAGGCGTGCTGGGCAAGATCTTTCCGGAAGCCAAAGACATTGCTTCGGACATAACTGCGCCGAACTTCATTCCAAACGTCGAGGAACTGGCGGCAACCAATCCAGAATTGGTCATCCAGTGGGCCGATCGCGGTCCGGACCTCGTCGACCCGATCGTCAATGCCGGCCTGACAGCGCTGTTGATCTCCTACGGCACCGAAGAAAAGGCCAAGCAATATCAGGCCATGGTTGCGACCGCGATGGGCAAGCCCGAGCGCGCCGCGATGATTAACGGCTGGCGCGACCAGGTGGCCGCAGACATGGCGGCCAGGTCGAAGGACATTCCGGCCGAGAAGAAGCCGAAAATCCTCTATCTTGGCCGTGCGCTCGAAGCACTGACGGCTTCCGGCGACAAGGGCAACTACAACGCCTTCTATATCAATCTGGTCGGCGCGACCTCCGCCTCCGCCGACGTGCAGGGCCAGGGCACCACGATCAGCCCCGAGCAGATTGCCGAGTGGAACCCGGACGTCATCCTGCTCAACAGCTTCGAGGCCAAGCTCGGACTTGAGCGGGTATATGACGATCCGATCCTGTCGCTGACCAAGGCCGCCCAGGCAAAGCGCGTCTACAAGTTGCCGCTCGGCGGCTATCGCTGGGATCCGCCGAACCAGGAAAGCCCGCTGACCTGGATGTGGTTGGCCAATCTCATGCATCCAGACATCTTCCAGTACGACCTGCGCGGCGAGATGAAAAAAGCCTACAAGACACTCTACAACTACGACCTGACCGACGAGGACATCGACGGCATCCTGTGGATCGGCATGCAAGGCGACGCCACCGGCTACGCCCAGTTCAAGGCGAAGTAAGATGGCGATGGCGGCGATGGACAGCGGGCGCCGGAGCCTGATCGGTTTGCGGATCGGCACGTTCGGGCTCATGGTGCTGGCGCTGGTCGCCAGCATGCTGTTTGCGATCGGCGCAGGGCGCTTTTCCGTCGAAGTGCCACGGATCGGTGAGATCCTGTTCGCGGCGTTTCTCAACCCGGATGCCGCGCCGACCCAGATGGACGAGCGCATCGTGCTGCTCGTGCGTCTGCCGCGCGTATTGCTGGCGGCGCTGTCGGGCGCGGCCCTTGCCGTCGGCGGCGCAGCACTACAGGGCGTGTTCCGCAACCCGCTGGTCTCGCCGCAAGTGCTCGGCATCAGCCAGGGTGCTGCCTTCGGCGGGGCGCTTGCCATCCTGTTCGGCTATTCCGGCGTTGTCCTCCTCGGCATGGCCTTTATCCTCGGCCTGTCGGCGCTGATCCTGGTCGGGCTTCTGGCCCGCATCAATGGCCGCACCGAGGTTATCACGGTTATTTTGGCCGGCATGATTGTCGGGGCGCTGTTTGCGGCCCTCGTCTCCGTCGTGCAGTTCGTCGCCGATCCCAACACCTCCCTGCCCGCCATCGTCTATTGGCTGATGGGCTCATTCTCGACCGCCACTTGGCCACGCCTGTGGCTTGCCGTGCCGGGCATGGGCCTTGGCCTCTTCTCCGTCTGGCTGTTGCGCTACCGGCTCAACCTGCTGGCGCTCGAGGAACAGGAGGCCCGCTCCCTCGGTATCAATCCGGACCGGGAACGCTGGTACATCTTCATCGCCATTTCGCTGATGACCGGTACTTCGGTCGCGGTCGCCGGCATTGTCGGCTGGATCGGCCTCGTCGTGCCGCACGCTGCACGCATCCTTGTTGGTGACGACCACCGAGCACTGATACCGGCCTCGGCGCTTCTCGGCGCGGCTTATCTGACCTTCATAGACACCATGGCCCGGACGCTGACGGCGGCTGAAATCCCGCTCGGCGTGTTGACCGCGCTGGTCGGCGCGCCGGTCTTCGCCGTGCTGCTGCGACGCCATTTCAGGGAGACGAACCACACATGATCGGGTTTACCGACGCATCCGTTTCCTTCGGCAGCCGCACGCTGTTTTCCGGCATCACATTCAACGTGCCCGTCGGTCGCACAATGGCGGTTCTCGGCCCCAATGGACGTGGCAAGACCACCCTGTTGCGTGCCTTGCTCGGCTTCCAGCCGCTGGCAAAAGGTGCACGAACCGCACCGAAGATCGCAGGCTATGTGCCGCAGCACGGCGCTTCGCAGGCGAAGCTCTCAGGACTGGAGGTTGTCGTCATGGGCCGTGCAGCAAGGCTTGGCCTGTTCGGCCAGCCGTCAGCGGATGACCGCGCCTCGGCAGAGGCAGCCTTGGTCGAATTGAGTGCATGCCATCTGGCGGATCTGCGCTACGACCGGATGTCCGGCGGGCAACGGCAGATGATTTTGATTGCCCGCGCGCTCGCCACTGGCTCACCTGCCTTGATTTTCGACGAGCCAACCTCGGCGCTTGACCTCGGCAACCAGTCACGCACGCTCGAACTCCTGAACACTCTGAGGCTGCGCCGGGACAAGGCGATCCTGTTCACCACGCATGATCCGAACCATGCCTTGGCCTCCTCCGACGATGTGCTTCTCATGATGCCGGGCGGACACGAGGTGCACGGCACCGTCGCCGAGATGATCCAACCCGATCTCCTCTCCGAACTCTACGGTGTGCCGATGCGCTGGGTCGAGGTGACTGGCCCGACCGGTGAACCGCGTCGCGCCATCCTGCCCGCCTTCTCCGGCATAGGGGTCGCGGCATGACCACGATCTATCTGAAATCCTCGTTCGACGAGCCATCCGACAGCGTGAAGGAAGCAGCGGCGCGTGGCGAAGTGACAATCGTTGCCCAGGCGGAGCTCACGGCTGATATTCTGCGCACCCATAAGGGGCTGGTGACCGACAATCAGCTCGACCAGAATGCCATGCTGGCGATGAAGGATGCGATCGCCGCCTTTCTCGATGCGGGTGGACGTTGGTTCTTCAATGGACACTTTGTCCGATCCCTGGTCGACGGCGTGGCACAGTATCGCCCTATCGCCGATCCGAAGCGGGCCGACTTCGATCTCTTTCCGATCAATCCGCATCCGCTTCTTGAAGGCATAGACCTGAAGATGCTGGAGACCAACAAGGGTGTCGCCGGCTTCTACGGACGCGGCTGCAATCCGCTTCCTAAGGGCGCGGTGGCGATCAACGGGCTAGGAGCGGCCAATGTGCCGGTTGACTGGGTCTGGGCTCGGCCCAAAGGTGGCCGCATCTTCTCCCATGCCGGCAACGACCTCGGTTCGATGGGGCTTGAATGGAAGCTCGCGCCGGAACTCACCCGTCGGATCATCGCCTGGACCAATGGCGGCGCCTGCTTCAATCCGTGGCCGGTTGCTCCCGCAAGCCCTGCGGACGATCTGCCGCTCCGGCCGCTCGAAAGCTATGGCGGCATGCGCATGTCGAGCCGGACCGGACGGCGCATCGTCGCGCCCTCCTCCGGCACCTATTACAACATCCGCAGCCTCGAGGGGCCGCGCTACACCGAGATCTTCGACGTCATTTGCGCTCCTGAGCAACTCGCCGACATCCTGCGTCCCGATGATGTTCTCTGGGTTCCGTGCCGCACTCCGGCAAACCGTTTGATTGCCCAGAAAACAACTATTCTGCGGCATCTGCAGTCGGGTGGAACCGTTGTTGCGCTCGGCGAAAGTCGATCGGATCTCTGGCTACCCGCCATAAAATTCACCGGCACGCCGACCAATTGGTGGTGGTGGCTCGATCCCTCGGCCGATCTCGGGGTCAAGGTGACGGATGCCGCAGCCGAGCACCCGCTGATGCGTGACATCGGCGACAAGGTCGCGACATGGCACCTACATGGCTGGTTTGTTCCACCGGAAGGCGCGACCGTGCTTGCCTGCGACGGCGAAGGCCGCGCCATCCTCTACGAAGACGCAGTTTCGACACCCGGCCGGATGATTATTTCCTCGCTCGATCCGATGTTCCATCACGGATCACATTTCATGCCGGCCACAACGCGGTTTCTCGATCGCTTCGTGCCGAACCTAAAGGCTTATCTCAATGTATGAGACCATCACCGTCCGTGAAAACGGCAAGGACCTTACCTTCTCCTTTAACGACATCAACGCCTATCACGGCGGCGGATTTCCTGGTGGCGTAGTGCATGGATTGAAAGCGATGCAGGCCGCGTTTCCATTGCTGTCCGATGCGCCATTGGAAAGGCGGGAAATTTCGGTGCTGACCGCATTCTCTGGTCCCGGCGGCCGCGATGCGCTTGAGATGGTGACGCGCGCCATGACTGACGGGCGGCTTGTCGTCGACAAATCGATTGGTGGCAGGGAGGTGATCAACGACCATCCCGGCCCATATGTCTTCCGTTTCACATATCGCGGCAAAACCGTGGAGGCGGTGATAAAGCCCGGGCATGTCAGGGAGGAATTCGTGACGCTCGGCGCGAAGAAGGACAAGACACCCGAGGAAATCGCTCGCCATGAAGCGCTGAAAGCTGAAATGGCAAGCAGACTGCGGCCTGTCGCAGCGGAGCAGATCTACAGTGCTTCCATCGTCGCTTTGATTGTCAAACAACAAGTGGCGCGTTGATCAGATATTGGCGGCCAACTCATCGCTCCGGTCTGCAGCGGACCCGGGATGTCGTGATCGCGGGCTGCAGATTGCTTCTTATAGTGGCATAGACACTACTCTTGATGGGCACAAAGCCGTTGACCATGCGATTTGAGGTCGCCAAGCAAGCCACGATATTGCAACCAAGTAGCTATTTGGGAATGCGCGAAATGAATGGCTCCCAGTTTCGCAGACACCCTAAGGTTAAGTCTGCCGCTGCTGGATTTAGCGTCAGTTGCCCGCCCAAATGGGGTGTCACTCAGAGGCTTACGATAACTTGAGTTTATTATTCATATTTATTCAAGTCAGTGCTATCACTTAGCTCATTGCTTGGATCGCGGGTTGAAGTGTCGCATCCTTTTTTTTCAATCACGCTGCTTGAGCCGATTATGGTCACTGTAAAAAAAGATGCCCGGTATGAAATGTACCTGAAGGCACGCAAGGCTTTGGTTGACTATGCCACGCCGATTACCGGCTCCCGCGATGATGCAGAGGACATTGTGCAGGACGCGTTCCTGAAATTTGTGCCTGATGTCAGTGAGGGGCCGCCGCCGCCGAAAGCCTATCTGTTTCGCATCGTTCGCAATCTGTCCTTCAACAAACGGCGCAGGCGCAAGCTGGAGACGAAGGATGAGCCGGACGACATTCCCTGGTGGGCGTGGCCGCAAAGCCATCCGTCACCGGAAGCGGACCTCGTTCTGCAGCAACAGATAAAGCTCGTGGCTCGGGCGATCGAGCGATTGCCGGATCGCGAACGGGCGGTCATGGAAATGTATCGCTTCGAGAAAATGACGCTGCAGGAGATCGCCGAAAGGCTGGCAATCTCTGTTGCCACCGCGCATCGCCTGTTGAGCGCAGCCATGCGTCGCCTCCGGGACGAGACAAGGGATGTCGTATGACGGATAAAACACCGCTCAATGCAAATTCTCTGAAAGAATTACCCAGCTCGCGTGTTTATGCAGATAATGCATTTGAAATCGCACAATCGCCAGGACTGACAAGGCCGGCCCAGATGACCACCGAACCGCGCAACAACCGATCTCTCCTGTTTGAGGAAGCCAGCGAATGGCTGATCCGTATCCGGGAAAACCCACAATCCGCCGATACGCGGGCTACGTTCGAGGCCTGGCGGCGGACCTCTTCGGATCATGAGCAGGCTTGGAGCGATCTCTGTCGTCTGTGGAGCGCCACCGGAAAGGCAGAGCCGTTCTATCGTCCGCTTGCCGTATCAAGCAAGCCGAAGGCAATGCGGTTGCCCGTATTTTTCGTTCCCCGGCTTGCGACGGCGCTGGCGATTGCGTGCGTCAGCGCACTCGCTGTCTTCTTTGCCGCCCCCTCCCTGATGATCCGATTGTCCGCAGATCACGTGACGACGACTGCGGAGATCCAGACCATCCGGCTGGAGGATGGCAGCACTGTGCAGCTTGCGCCTGACAGTGCCTTGCGCATCGAATTCCACGGCAACGTCCGGCAGGTCGCGCTTTTTCGCGGCGAGGCCTTCTTCGATATCTCGAAAGATCCGAACCGCAAGTTCAGGGTCATCGCCGGCGGTGCCGAAGTTGAAGTGCTTGGAACAGCCTTCGATGTTCATGTCACGGAGGCTGCGACAACCGTTTCCGTCGCCCGCGGCTCTGTCTCGACAATAGCCAGAAACGCCCGGTCGGACGCATCCAAAAGCATACTTGCTCCGGGCGATGTCGTATCGATCGACCAGCGGAGTGGCGTCACCACCAAGACCCTTATCGCAGCCGATGACGTCGGCGCATGGCGTCAGGGAAGGCTGGTCGTGAGCAATGCGACGATCGAATCCGTGGTCAACATCATAAGTCACTACGACACCGCCTGGATCACGATTGCAGATCCCTCCCTTGGCGAACAAAGAGTGACCGGCATATACGACTTAACGGCACCCAAACTGGCACTCGGAGCACTGGTCGATCCGTTCGGCGGCAAGGTTAGAAACCTTGGCAATTCGGTCACCGTGATCAGTCGGTATTAAAATATGATAATAATTATCAAGATTTAGCGAAAAAGCGGAATACCTTCTGAAAATATCGGCTTACCGATGTGTCTTTCTGTCAGCAAACCGGGTTCGATCGGTATGCCCTGGCAGAAGAGGCAGTGGGTAATGGTACAACGAGTAGCTCTCAGGCGACATCCTTTCCGGAAGGGTAGTGCCGGGCAAATTGGGTTTCTTTTAAGTTCGGTCGCCCTCGGCACCGTCATGTTCTGCGGACAGGGACAGGCGCAAACGGCCGTTCCCGCCGCAGGCCAGCAGTCGCAGCAAGCGGATCTGCGCAATTTTGATATTGCTGGCCAGCCGCTGGCAGCTGCGCTTGCCGCATTCAACCGCCAGTCCGGCATTCAGGTGAGCCAGGCCTCGGGCGCCACGACAAATGTCACCGCCAATGCCGTCCGGGGACGCATGACATCGCAGGCGGCTCTCGCGACCATGCTTTCCGGAACCGGTATTCCTTTCCGGTTTACCGGCAACCGGGCTGTCGTTGTTGGCGCCAGCCAAGGTGGCAGCGACGCCTCCGTCACCCCGGACGACGGATCCACGGTCCTCGACACAATCACTGTCGCCGGAGGCCGTGTCAATGCCACCACCGGCTCCGGCTATCAGGGCACACCCGACTGGGTCTACGAGACACCGAGCAGTCTCAGCGTGGTCGGCCGCGAGGCGATACAGGCGGCGGGCGTTCGCAATACCCGTGATGTCTTCAACCGGATATCCGGTGTTTATGCCGGCGAAGGCAATGGAAGTTTTCCGACGGTGTCGCCGAACATCCGTGGCTTGCAGGATTCCGGGCGTGTCGTCGTCTCGATCGATGGCGCACGTCAGAATGCCCAGCGCGGCGCCGGTTTCGGTGGTGGCAACTACATCTCCAATTCGGGGCAGGCCTTTGTCGACAGCGCATTCATTCGCGCCGTCGAAGTCGAAAAGAGAACGTCCGCGACGTCCGGCAGTGCCGGTTCGCTTGGCGGAAAGGTCGAGTTCCAGACGGTCGGTGCGGACGACCTGATCGCCGACGGCAGAACCTGGGGTGTCGAGACGAATACCTCGACCGGCACGAACAACTACTATTTTCAGGGCTCTGTTCTCGGTGCGACCCGGCTTGGCGACACGCCATTCTCGCTGACCGGCGGCTTCAGCAATTCCAATCTCGGTGAATATGCGATCGGCCGAAACGGCGATTCGGCAACCACCGAAACTAACATGAAGAACATGCTCGGCCGCAGCAACTGGGGTTCGCTGTTCAAGCTCGAAGGAGACTTCGGCGATGTGCAGACTTCGCTGTCCTGGATGCACCAGGATAATTCCTTCCTTTATGGATCGTCCGGTGGAGAGGGCCTCAACCATGAGGACGCGCGCAACGACAGCGTAACGGCCAATTTTACCTGGGATCCGGAATCCACGCTGATCGATATGAAGGGCCTGCTGTGGCTCAACGATTCCATGACAAACGAGGTGCGCGAGGCGCGCACGAACGGGGCGCCTGAAACATCGATCGACATGGGGACAAAGAGTTTCGGGGCTTCGCTGGAGAATACCAGCGAGCTGGATACCATCGCCGGACCGCTCACCCTGAACTACGGCGCCGAGGCATTTCGCGATCTCGCCAACTCGTCTGCCTATAGCGAAACGATCGCGGCCAAGCCTGACGTCGCCAGCAGCTATACCGCTTTCAGCCCCCCAGGCCGGCGCGACATGGCAAGCATATTCCTGAACGGCACGTTGGAGCCGACGGACTGGGTCAGCGTTTCCGCCGGGATCCGCTATGACTGGTCACGAATGAAAGGGACGACCAGCTATTTCAATCGCCGGGTAACCACAGTGATCACTCCCGCCCGTGTTGCGCAGGCAGTCACCACATGGGGTGCCTGGGGCCAGATCTACGATGTTACCAACTACACGTTTCGCACGGCTGTTTGCACGACAGGCATCAATCCAACCACCGGCCTCGCCGTGAATAACGTACTGCGGACTCGCACATGCAATGCCTTGAACGCAGCCGGCGAAATGATCGATGGCCTTTGGTACGTAGCCGGCGACATCGTCCCTGCGACACAAGAACCCCCAGTTGAAGACTTTCCGGAATACGAAGTCGACATCGACCGCATCGACAGTGCCTGGCTGCCATCGGCTACCATAGAATTCAAGCCGGTGGACTGGTTCCGGCCGTATGCCAGCTATTCCGAAAGCTACCGCCCGCCTACCATTCTCGAGGCCTTTCTCAGCGGCGGCACGCCCAGCGACGACATTGGCATCACCTATGCTCCGAACGAGAACCTCCGCTCCGAAACTGCGAAGACCTATGAGATCGGCACCAATATCAGCCTGGACGATGTGCTGACCGGAGGAGACACTCTTCGCGTGAAAGCGGCGGTCTTCTACCGCGAGATCGAGGATTTCATCGTGATGGGTGACATCTACACGTCCGAAGTCAGCAGCCGGACATACAGAAGCTTCGTCAATGTCGACGGCACGACCCGCATGAAGGGCATCGAACTGGAAGGCAACTACGACACAGGCGCATACTGGCTGGGCGGCACAGCCACCTTGCTGGATACCAAATGGCCGACCAAGACCGAGATCTTCTCGAACGGCAGCCAGACGACCACAGGCGACATCTTTGCGACGTCCGGCAACGTTCCGCCGAAGATGAAGCTGACCCTGGACGGCGGCATGCGCTTTCTCGATGAACGGCTCTCGCTCGGCGCACGCGTCAATCACGTCAGCCCCAATCAGGGCAGGACATATGATTCCGACGGTGACCTGACCGAAGCCTCAGACCGTTACACCACGGTGGATCTCTACGGCTCGTTCAACGTGACCGATGCGGCGACGTTGCGATTTGCCGTCAACAACGTCACCGATCGGAATTACCTCCCGGCAGGCGGCGACTATACCGCTCCAGGCCGCACCTTCATCGCAACACTTAAGATGAAATTCTAGCACTTCCCGAGAAGCGCAGCTTTGCCGCAGCGCAGACCAGAGATTCCCCGGGCCAGGATGATGGCCTGCCCCGGGGATACAATGTCCGGACGATCGTCCGGGCCAATGTCAACAGCCACTCAAGGAGAAACCCCATGGCTGCAGTCATCCAACTTAGCTCCGCCTCCGCCAATATGGAAGGCTACCTCAACGGTTGGACGAGCGGTTACAGCTCGACCTATGGCGCATTTTGGGACGAGGGTAACGGCCTGGTCACCAATCCGCTCGCAACGACCGTCTACGAACAATGGGGCAATGGCTCCACAGGCGGCAACGGCATCTACATGGAAGGCGAATTCCAGTATTCCCGCGGCAACCTGACCGGCACCGTCGACAGCATCACGCTCGGCACAGGCTTCAGCCAGTCTGCATCGACCGGCTTCAGCGTCTCGGCCGATCTAGTGATCACGCCGGACAGCACTTTCCCGAGTGCCAGCCAGGATGTCTTCGATTGGGCGATCTACGATCTGACCGTCAACAGCTCGCTCGACAGCCTCTATGACTATCTGGCGGCCGTTGGCACCGAAGTTCGCGATACCGCTGCTTCCGATACCCTGGTTGGGTTCGGCGGCGCCGACACTTTCGTGTTCAGCTCCGGCAACGACATCGTCAAGGCAGGTCCGGCCGGCACTTATGGCTATCAGGACGGTGTAGACACGTTGGACGTTTCGGGATGGTACCTTTCCGATTTCAGCGAACTGACCTTCTCAAACCTTAACGGCAACGCCGTTATCGGAAATCAGTATACCAGTGACACCATCACACTGAATGGTGTTTCGTCCAGCGTCCTCGACGCCTCCGACTTCCTGTTCGCCTAAGGGTGACAAAGGTCGCGCGCAGCGCTTCTGCGCGCGACCACCTCGTTGCAAACCAGGAGCGCATCGACCGCATGCAAACGGCAAATCGCACGGAACACGCCCCGGCGGGCAACGCCTTGAAAATCAACGGGCCTCTGGCGGCCATTGCGCTGCTCAGCGGCGTCACCAATATGCTGGCGCTGACCTCGCCGCTGTTCATGCTGCAGGTCTATGACCGGGTCCTTTCGAGCGGCAGCATTCCCACGCTTGTCGGTCTCGCCGTCCTGGCCGCCGGCCTCTATGCCTTTCAGGCCCTGCTCGACATCATCCGGGCACGGGTACTGCTGCGTATAGGTGAAAAGTTCGACCACCGTCTGTCACCGCGCGTCTACCATGCGGTGGTCCGTCTACCGCTCCTCACGCGGATGCCCGGCGACGGGCTGCAGCCTCTGCGCGATCTCGACAATGTGCGCGGCTTCCTCTCTGGCAATGGCCCCACGGCCTTTTTCGACTTGCCCTGGATGCCGCTTTATCTCGGTATCAGCTTTCTTTTCCATTTCTGGATCGGGGTCACGGCTCTGGCTGGCGCAGTCATGCTGATATGCCTGACGATCCTGACCAATCTCCTGTCCGGCCCTCCGATCCGCGAGGCGACCGCCGCCAACATGGCGCGCAACGGACTTCTGGAGGCCACTCGCCGGAACGCTGAAGTCGTCCATGCCATGGGACTCGGCCCGCGCACGGCCGCACGCTGGCAAAAAGCCAATGCCGACTATCTCCGCGCCAACCGACACTCCGGGGACGTCCTGAGCGGCCTCGGCAACCTGTCGCGCGCACTGCGAATGATGCTGCAATCAACGCTGCTCGGCGTCGGTGCCTGGCTGGTAATCAACCAGGAGGCGACCGGTGGCGTGATGATTGCAAGCTCGATCATGATGGGAAGGGCACTCGCACCGGTTGATCAGGCGATCGCCGCGTGGAAACCGTATCTTATGGCAAGACAAAGCTGGGCACGTCTCAAGGAATTGCTGGCACGGGTTCCATTTGAAACACCCGTCATGCCTTTGCCCCGACCAAAGATTGATCTCAAAGTGGAAGCGTTGGTCATCGCACCGCCTGGTGAGAAGAGCCCCGCGGTGGCGGGGATCACTTTCAAGATACAAGCCGGAGATGCACTTGGGATCATCGGCCCTTCCGGTTCCGGCAAATCGACCCTGTCGCGTGCTCTCGTCGGCGCCTGGCCGCCTGCCGCCGGTAAGGTTCGGCTCGATGGCGCAAGCCTAGACCAGTGGAACCGGGACGAACTCGGCACGCATATCGGCTACCTGCCGCAGGGCGTCGAGCTTTTCGACGGGACCATCGCGGAGAACATTGCCCGGCTCGAGGAAGAGCCGGATACGCAGGCCGTCGTAGCCGCAGCGCAGACCGCCGGCGCACATGACATGATCCTGCGGATGGAGCACGGCTATGACACCCGGATCGGCGAAGGCGGATCGGCGCTGTCTGCCGGACAACGCCAGCGGATCGGCCTCGCCCGCGCACTCTACCGCGAGCCCTTCCTGGTCGTCCTCGACGAGCCCAATGCCAATCTGGACGCTGACGGAGAAGTAGCCGTCGTGAAGGCAATCACCTCGGTTCGCGCACGCAAGGGCATTGCCGTCGTCATCGCCCACCGACCCAGCGCCATCGCCGCCGTTGATTTCGTTCTGATGCTCGAAGCCGGACGGCAGAAGGCATTCGGACCGCGTGAAAAGGTGCTCACAGAGGTTCTGCAAACGAAGCCACCGCGGCAGGAAACCGTGCGCCCTTATCAGTCGGGTCCTTACGGGATTTCGCCACTGCGGGTGATTGCCTCGCCCGGTGGCGATCGACAAAACGGCGGCTCTCCAGCGGCCAGCCAGGAGGATATCGATGTTGCTCCATGACATGGACGCTGCCGTCAGCCGCTCGATCCGCCACCATTCGTTCGTGGGGTTTGTTGCCTGCATTCTGCTGGTTGGTGGCGCAGGAACCTGGGCGGCCTTGACCAACCTCTCCGGCGCGGTCGTTGCCAGCGGCCACTTTGTCGTCGACAGCTATGTGAAGAAAGTCCAGCATCCGGAAGGCGGGGTCGTGGGGGAGATCCTGGTGCGCGAGGGCGATACTGTCGCTGCCGGCGATGTGGTGATACGCCTCGACGCGACGCAGGCAAGGGCCAATCTGGACATGGTCCGCAAGCGGCTGGATGAACTTATGGCCCGGCAGGCTCGGCTTCAGGCCGAACGCGATGATCTTGATGACATCCTTTTCCCCGAGCCGTTACTTGATCAGCGACAGCGGGGACAGCCGGACGCGATCGCCGCAGTCGACAGCGAAAGGCGCCTGTTCGAGTTCCGCAAGGCGTCGCGCGCGGGACAAAAGGCGCAGCTGAACGAACGTATCCTGCAATATGGCCATGAGATTGAAGGTCTGCGCGCGCAGGAAACAGCCTATCGCGAGGGAAGCAAGGTATTGCTGAGCGAAATCACCTCGCTTGCCGAACTGCGCAGGCAAGGCGCCGTTTCGGACCAACGCCTCAATGGCCTGAAGACGGAGCTTGCGACATTTGGTGGAGAGCTTGGCGAGAAGATCGCCTACCAGGCGCAGATCGCCGGTCGCATTACCGAGACGAAACTGGCCATGATGCAGATCGACCAGGACCTGAAGACCGAAGTCGGCCGGGAACTACGCGAGGTTCAAGGCAATATCGGCGAATATGTCGAACGCAAAATTTCGTCCGAGGACAAGCTCAAGCGGATCGATATCATCGCGCCGCAATCCGGTGTGGTGCATCAACTGGCGGTTCACACGGTCGGTGGTGTGGTCACGCCGGCGGATCCCATCATGCTGATCGTTCCGAAGAGCGATACGTTGTCTCTAGAAATACGCATTTCGCCCAAGGACATCGATCAGGTTCAGCCGGGACAGAAAGTCATGATCCGTCTTTCGGCTTTCGATCAGAGGACGACGCCGGAGTTGAATGGCCATGTCAGCCGGGTGGCCGCAGATCTCTCGACCGACGAGAAAACCGGTCTTTCCTACTATCTGGTTCGGCTGCTGGTGGACAAAAATGAAGAACACTCGCTGACCGGGCTTATGTTGATCCCAGGCATGCCGGCAGAAGCCTTCGTCCATACCGGGACGCGGTCCGCCCTCTCCTATTTACTCAAGCCGCTGACCGACCAGATTTCACGCGCCTTCCGCGAATTGTAGCAGGTGTCGTTCTGAACTGATGGGCTACTGCAAGCTCGCTGCCAAGCCGAAGCATCATGTCCATCGGCCGCAGCGATTGCGGCTAGTGGATTCTGATCAATGAAAAGCCGTATAGACACCTGAATTTCAATCCATCAGCAAAGCAACACAGGATTTTACTATGGATCCAGCATTGCTTCGGCTTCGATCTCCACCTCGTAGTCGCCGATCAAAGCCCCGGCTTCGATCAATGTATTTGCTGGCAGAATTTCCGAAAAGAACCGGCCATGGGCTCGCGATACCGGCTCCCATTGTGAGGCGTCCTTGAGGTAAACCCGTGTACGCACAACATCCTCCATGCGCCCGCCCAGTGCCGTGATGGACGCCGCGATCTTGTCGAGAATGTAAGTGGCCTGCGCCCCGGCATCGCCAGGTGCCACGCACCGGTCAGCGCCATGGGTCGCGGTTGTGCCCGACACCAGGATGCGATCGCCAGTTCTGACGGACCGGCTGTAGCCGGCCAGCGGCTCCCAGATACTGCCGGACGAGACGCGCAGCCGGTTCTTACGACCCGGCACCGGCACGGCCTTGTAAACGGAAGGGATTGCCTCCAAGTGATGGCTGAGATCGCCCGAGGCGGTCAAGAAGGGCGGCTTGCGATATTCGTCGCCGCAATCGCCGGGAATGGGGGTGCTGGCCGCAAAGGCGGTCTCAAGCCGTGTGCGGTCGTCTTCGTCCAGGGCGAAGGTGAAGACCTTGAGGTTATCGTCGCGATGCTGGTTCTCGCCCAGCCGCGCGCCGATGATCGTGGCGGCGACCGCCGGATGGTCCAAAACCCAGCGACTGGCAACGTTGGAGACGGAAACTCCATGCTTGCGGGCGATCTCGGATGCGGCATTCAGGATGCCCTGGTAGTCTGTCCAGCCGCCCGCCGCGTCGATGAAACGCTTGTATTTCGACCGGCTCCAATCGGGGATCGACGCCGGCTCAGGCTGATCGAGCCATTTCTCGGAAAGAAAGCCGCCGCACAAGGTGCCATAGGCGAGTAGCTTCACGCCCTTCTTCAGGCACAGAGCAGACAAATCACCCGCCGCGCGCCGATCGATCAGCGAGAAGGACACCTGGTTGCTGGCGATCTCTATGCCGTCGGCCAACGCCAGATTGAGATGGGCTGCGTCGAAATTGGTCAGGCCAAGCGCGCCGATCAGCCCTTCCTCCTTCATCGCCTGCATCTCGTGCAGGGCATCGAGCCAAGCCGGGTGCTCGAAGGTCCACCAATGGAACTGAAGCAGATCGACCGTGTCGACGCCGAGCCGTGTCAGCCGCTCTTCTACGCCGCGCCGTACCTCGTCGCGGCTCATAGGCCCCGGCTCGGGGCACCACTTGGTGAAGGCGACCGCCCGGCCGGATCCGGCTGGATACCGCTTCAGCAGGTGGCCGGTGATGATTTCCGCAGACCCATAATGGTCGGCCATGTCGAATGTGTCGAAACCGGCCTTCGTATACGCCTGCAGCGCGTCGGCACCCTGCTCCGGGTCTATCGTCGCGCCATCTTTCTCGATGTCGGCGACCTGCCAGAGGCCACAGACGAGCCGGCTGATCGAAAGTCCCGGTGCAAGGCTTGTACGTTCTGGATGCATGGTGGTCATTCCTTGGCAGATGCAGGTGATCTGGTGCGAAGGCGTGCAAGCGGGCTCACCTCGCCGAACAGGCCGCGGGGACGCAGCAGAAGCATGAGGCAGAGGCCGACGCCGATGGCGACGATCTGCAAGGCAGCTGCGCGAGCCTGGTCTTCCGGCGGTACGAAGGCGGAGACGGCAGCAGCCGTTACCGCCCAGAGCCCCCAGACGAGAACAGCGCCGGCAATGGCACCTCGATTGTTACCGGAACCGCCGACGATCAGCATGGCCCAGACCTGGAAAGTGAGGACCGGCATATAGTTATCGGGCGCGATGAAGCCGATGAAATGCGCCTGGGCAGCGCCGGCAAGCCCCATGATCGCGCCACCGACGGTGAAAGCCTCCAGACGAAAACGGACGGACTGCTTGCCGAGAGCCTGCGCTGCCGTCTCGTCCTCGCGGATGGCGCGCAACACGCGGCCCCAGGGACTGCGCGACAGATGCTGCAGGCCGAGATAGAGCGCCAAAACGACAACCACCATCAGGCCGCAATTGGCCAGGCTAAACAAAAGAGCATCGGCCTGCAGGTCGGCAAAAGGCCGCGGGATGAAACCAATCCCGAAGGCGCCGCCGGTCAGTGGCTGCAGGTTGAGCATGCAAAGCTGGACAGTGACTGCGACACCGAAGGTGGCGATCGCGAGGTAATCGGCCCTGAGCCGGATGGTGAGCGCGCCAACGCCCCAGGAGAGCGCCGCGGAGACAATCGCCGCCCCCAACCAGCCAACCGCGATCGGCATGTCGAAGCCGCCGAAACGGTCCGCGGTTTCCGGTGTGGTCAGAATGGCCGACGTGTAGGCGCCGACAGCGACAAAGGCGGCGATGCCGACGTTGAACAGCCCCGTCATACCCCATTGCACGTTCAGGCCCAGGGAGATGACCGCATAGGTCAGCGCCATAGTCAGAAAGAAGGCACTGTAAGCGAGGAGATCGAGCATCATGAAGCTTTTCCAAACAGGCCGCGGGGACGAACGACGAGGACCGCAATGAGGATGGCGAAGGACACAGCCGACCGCCATTCCGCCCCGATGATCTGCACTGTGAACGCCTCACACAAACCAATGACAAGCCCGGCGATCATGGCACCCGGAACCGAGCCGATGCCGCCGAGAATGGCGGCGGCGAACAACGGCAAAAGCAGGTCGTGGCCAAGATAGGGACGGATCTGGATGATCAGGCCACTCATCATGCCGGCAATGCAGGCAAGGGCGGCTCCGAGAAACCAGACCGTGCGGATGACGCCGCGGACATCGATACCGGCAATGCCGGCAAGGCCCGGATTTTCGCTGACGGCACGCATGGCCCGGCCGATATCGGTTCGGGTCATGATCAGATGAACCGCGATCACCGAGACCAGAGCCACGACCAGCATGGCCAGCTGATCCGGCGTGGCACGCAGGCCGCCGCCCAGCTTCATGGCGATCTGCAGCGCCTGGCTGAAATAGGCCGGCTTCGAGGTGAACAGGAATTCGAGCAGGCTGCGCAGCGCAAGCGATGCGCCGAAGCTTGCCATGACCATGATGATGATGGCGCTGCCGCGTCGACGGAAGCTGGAAAACAGGAGGGCATCGACGGCAAGCGCCAGAAGCCCGGTCAGGGCGATGGCCAAAACTGCCGCAATCGGCAGCGACCAGCCGAAAGAAAAGGGACCGAGCGGCGTGGTGAAGCCCGCTCCCAGAACGCCAAGTGCACTGCTGATGCAGAGCGCCAAATAGGCGCCCCAGGTCAGAAACTCGCCATGGGCGAAATTGGAAAAGCGCAGGATCGAATAGGTGAGTGTCACGCCGATGGCACCAAGGCCGATGATGGCACCGGCAATCAGCCCGTCCATGAGAAATTGCGGGTTCATCGGGCCACCTCGCCAAAAGTGTGACGCGCCGTGCCGAGATAGATCTGGCCGATCAGCGGATCGTCGGCAAGTTCTGAGGGTGTGCCTTCGTGGCGAATGCGCCCTTCGGCCAGGATGACGGCGCGATCGGCGATCGCCATCGCCGCCTTCACATTTTGTTCGACGAGCACGATCGTCACGCCATCGCCATTGATGCGTTTGAGCATGGCAAACACGTCGGCGACAATCTTCGGCGATAACCCGGCCGAAGGCTCATCCAGGATCAGGACCGGCGGATCGAGCGCCAGCGCGCGGGCTACCGCCAGCATCTGCCGCTGCCCACCCGAAAGCGCTCCGGCCAGCCGCGTCGGGCGAACGGCCAGGTCCGGAAAGCGGGAAAACAGTGCATCTATTTTGGCTGCACGTGCGGATTTGGGCAGGAGCGCCACGGCGATCTGCAGGTTTTCCAGAATGCTCATGCTGGCAAAGACGTTGTCCGTCTGCGGCACAAAGGCCAGCCCCTCCGCCAGCTTGCGGTGCGGCGCGACTTTTGTGATATCCCGGCTACCCAGATGGATAGTGCCCGAATGGACCGGAACCATGCCGGCGATTGCCTTGACGAAGGTTGACTTGCCTGCACCGTTCGGCCCGAGAAGAATGACAAGCTCACCTTTTTGGACGGCGAAATCCACGCCGCGCACGATGGGCAGATCGGCTTCATAGCCCGCGAAAAGCGAAAATGTCGCCAGAACTGGGCTCGTCATACGCCACCTCCCAGATAGGCTTCGATCACGGCAGGATCGGCCGCGACCTCCGCCGGCGAGCCTTGCGCTAGCGGCTTGCCGAGCGCCATTGCGACAACGCGCGTGCATAGCCGCGAGACCATCTCCATGTTGTGCTCGATCAGCAGAATGGACTTCCCCTGCCCGTTCAGCACCACGATGCGCTCGATGAGCACCTCCAGCAGAGCAGGGTTCACGCCGGCTGCCGGTTCGTCGAGCAGGATCACCTGCGGATCGGCCATCAGCACGCGCGCCAATTCCAGAAGCTTGCGCTGACCGCCGGAAAGCACGCGTGCCGGCTGATGGGCAAGCGGCGAAAGCGTGACGAACTCCAGAAGCTCACGCGCCTTATCAAGCGATGCCTTTTCTTCGCGTCGCACGCGTCCGGGCGCCAGAAAGTTTGCAAACAGCCTCTCGCCATGCTGCCTTTGCGCACCGACCAGCAGGTTTTCAAGCACGCTCATTTCGGCAAACGGCCGCGGGATCTGGAAGGTACGGGCGACCCCATGGGCAATGCGTCGCTCCGGCGGCTCACCGGACACTTCGCGGCCTCCGATCCAGATCTCGCCAGTATTCGGCCTGAGGCTGCCGGCCAGCAGATTGAACATGGTCGTCTTCCCGGCACCGTTCGGGCCAATCAGGCCGACCATCTCACCCTGAGCAACCTCCAGCGACATGTCCGAGACGACGGCCAGCCCATCGAACCGCTTGGAAAGACGTCGTGCCTCGATCGACGGCGGCGCGGCAGCGCGCGAAGCCGGCACGGGGCGTGGGAGAGTTTCGGCAGTCATATGCAAAAAAGAGGCCTTGATCTGGTCGTTGATGTTTGATCAAACTTTACGGCAGCACCAAAATCAACCGATATTTCCTGAAAGGCGCATTGGTGGCAGGAATTGCGGAAACGGCCGGCCAGAGGGATGAACTCCTCACCCCCCACCTTACCCCGGTCGAACGCGAGACGGTGCAGGACCGTGTCTACGGCCAGTTGCGCCGAACCTTGATCAATGGCGGCTTTGCGGCCGGCGACATGCTGCGCATTGTCGATCTGGCGGAAAGATTGAAGACAAGCACGATGCCGGTGCGCGAGGCTCTCGGCCGGCTTGTCTCCGAACAAGCACTGGAAGCCCTCCCCAACCGCTCGGTTCGTGTGCCGCTGATTACCCGCGAACGCCTTGACGATCTGGAGCGCGCGCGCATCCTGATCGAAGGCCGGCTGGTGGCGCTCGCCTGCCACCGGTTGACGCCAGACGATCACGAAGGCTTGAAACAAACCAACCGGGATTGCGAGGCCGCCTTTGAGAGACACGGCCAGGACATCGCGCCGGTGACATCGGAGATCAACCAGCGTTTTCATTTCCAGATCTACGGGGCCGCAGGTTCGCAGGTGCTGATTCCCATGGTGGAAAGCCTTTGGCTACAGTCCGGTCCGGTGGTGCGTGCGGCAGCGCATATCCACGACGAACAGGGGGGACTTGCTGCAACCAATCACCACTGGACGATCGTGGCGGCGCTTGAGGCTCGCGACGAACAGGCGGCGGTCGAAGCACTGGCAAACGACATCGGGCGCTCGTTCGACCTGGTGCGCGGGCGTCTTGATACCGGCGACGAAGCAGCATGAGGAAAGCGCGATGAGCAATGCCGACGACACATTCGAGCTTTTCGACCTGCGGGTCGACGTGGTGATCCCGGAAAACGGCCCCGTCTATTGCGGCGCAAAGCCTGGCGATTATTTCGAACTGCGGGGCGAAATGCTGCATCTGCCGGCGGGACAGGGCATTTCCATCTACTCGCTTGCCTCGGTCCTGCCGCTGCTGGCCGCCAAGCAACGCCCGACCCATGCGCATGACTGGATGACGACGGATGCCGATATCGCCTGCCCCGATCCCAATTGTTCGACCCGGCTGAGGATCCGGCGCACCGGCCGTCGCCGCTTCAGCCATGCCGACACCACCGCCGTCCCTCTCGAAGAAAAACAGTGACCATGCAGCGCATTACCATCGCCCCCGACTATGAGATTTCCCGCGTCATTCGCGGCGGCTGGCAACTGGCTGGCGGTCACGGCGCGGTCGATCATGAAATGGCGATCGACGACATGGTGGCCTTTGCCGATGCCGGTATCACCACCTTCGACTGCGCCGATATCTATACCGGCGTCGAAGACCTGATTGGTCGCTTTCGACGGCTCTACCGCGACACGCACGGACAGGCTGCCCTGGATCGCATCCGTGTGCATACCAAATTTGTCCCCGATCTCGGCGTTCTGCCAACCATCACCAAGGCCTATGTGGAAAGCGTGATCGACACATCGCGCAATCGCCTGAACCTGGAGCGTCTTGATCTCGTGCAGTTCCACTGGTGGGACTACGAGATGCCGTTATGGCTGGATACGCTCGGTTGGCTGAAGGAATTGCAGGACGACGGCCGGATCGACAAGATCAGCGGCACCAATTTCGACAGCGATCATGTGCATACGATCCTCGATGCCGGGATCCCCTTCACCTCGCTGCAACTGCAATATTCCCTGCTCGACCGACGCCCGGAAAAGCGCATGGTGGCTCTCGCAAAACGCCATGACATAGCGCTGTTTTGCTACGGCACGGTCGCTGGCGGCTTTCTCTCCGATCGCTGGCTCGGCAAGATCGAGCCCGAGCATCCGTTGGAGAACCGCTCGCTCACCAAATACAAGCTGATCATCGACGATCTCGGCGGATGGGATCTCTTCCAGGCGCTGTTGCAGGCCTTGCGCAAGATCGCCGACCGACATGCCACCGATATTGCCACGATCGCAAGTGCCGCCATGCTGCGCCGGCCTGGAGTATCTGCGGTCATCGTCGGCGCACGCAACCGTGACCATCTCTCATCCAATCTCGCCATCGCAAGCGTCACCCTGTCGGATGCCGATCTTGCCGAGATCGACGCCGCCCTGGTCGGCGCGCGGGAACTCATGGGCGACGTCTATACGCTCGAGCGCGACCGCACGGGGCGCCACGGCAGCATCATGAAATACAATCTCAACAAAGGGGAATGACATGAACAAGGGGAACAACATGAAACGACTGATACTCGCCTCCACCATGCTCACAGGCATCGCGTTCAGCGCAGCGCCGGCACTGTCGCAGGACTGCGACATCACCGTCGGCGTCGTGATGGAACTGACCGGCCCTGCCGGAGAATATGGCAAGGCAGGCGCAAAGTCCGTCGAAATGGCATTCCGCGACTTCAACGATGCGGGCGGCGTTGGCGGCTGCAAGCTCGTTATGGACACGCGAGACAGCCAGAGCCAGGGCAATGTCGCCGTCGATCAGGCGACCCAGCTCGTCAACATCAAGAAGGTGCCGGTCATCATCGGCGGCATCATTTCGTCGGTATCGATCCCGATCCTCACCTCCGTCACAGCGCCGGCCGGCGTCGTGCAGGTTTCGCCAGCCTCGTCTTCGCCGACGCTGACGGCACTCGGTCGCGATGGCAAGACCAATGGCGTGTTCTTCCGCACCATCACCTCGGATGCGCTGCAGGGGACCGCAGCGGCGAAATACGCGCTCGACCAGGGCATGAAGAAGATTGCCATCATTCACGTCAACAACGACTTCGGCAACAATCTGATGAACGAGTTTACCGCCGCTTATACCAAGCTCGGCGGCACGATCACCTCGACCACGCCCTACAATGAAAAGCAGGCGAGTTATTCTTCTGAAGCATCCGTCGCCATGACCGGCGAACCGGATGCGCTCTACCTCGTATCAACTCCGGTCGACGGTGCCACCATCGCCCGCGCCTGGATCTCCGGCGGCGGCGCGCAGAAATTCCTGTTCAACGATGGCATGAACTCCAAGGATTTCATCGCAAGCGTCGGCGCACAGTATCTCAACGACGCCTATGGTACCTCGTCCGGCACGACGCCGACGGCCTCGACTGAGTATTTCAACGCCAACTACGAACAATTCTCCGGCGGCATTGCCCCATCCGCTCCGGCAGCCGACCGTTCCTATGATGCCGGCGCCATCGTGGCGCTTGCTATCGCCAAGGCGGGCAAGCCTGAAAAGGATGCCATCAAGGCGGCTATCTCCGAAGTGACGGCTCCTGGCGGCACGCCAATCCATGCCGGCAAGGCGGAATTCGAAAAGGCGCTGGCTCTGCTTAAGGAAGGCAAGCCGATCAAATATGAAGGCGTCATCGGACCGGTGAGCTTTGATCAGTATGGTGACATCACCGGTCCCTTCCGCCTGTGGAAGATTACCGATGGTGAGGTGACGACAGTCGGCGAAATGCCATCCGAGGAGGTGTCCGAGATCAAGGCCTCGCTCGGCAAGTAAACGGCACAGTCAAACGTCGGAACGGGCAGCCGTAAAAGGCTGCCCGTTGTCGTTCGGGTCGAAGCGCACGCGCGGTCTTTTTGGCGCGCGCTGAGCCTTTTCAGTGGATCCCCGCCCGGGCGCCATAAACAAAGCATGCGCATGCACCCTCAAACTTGAGTGCCAAGGTCAAGACTTTTTCTCGCACTTCATTGGAGACGCTGGCGCCGGGTGTAAAGGTACGCGACACCGCGGACCGTGACACACCCGCTTTGAGGGCAACATCGATCGACGTTACAAAACTCTTTGCCAACCTCGCCCCTCTCACAACAAAGCCGCATCGGCTTACCGTGACGAAGCAATATGCGATCACTGCAACCGGCGCAATGCACTCGTGTTCAACTCACGACATCCGCAAAACTTACTATGGCGAAAACATCACCCTCCATCGTCTCGTTCTTTTTTTGCAAACCGGATACGGTAGTTGCTTCAGCATGCGAGACTATCGCCAAAGCGATGGATGCACTCAAATATGTGCCGAACCTGATGCGGCCTTGCCGCCGACTTCGGACTGCAGCAGCACACCGATGCAGCTAGCCGTTTGTATCGCCAATTGATTTCACGACCATTGATCTTGTCATAAGCGCTGCGCCGTAGCAGCGTCGGAGATCGCCACTGGTCAAAAGCAGTGGGCTCCGGCCCATGATCGTCTAGCCAATGAGCGAGGGTCGTTGCACGGTCAGAGATGGACGACTGTCCGTGACTGTCGTAAAATGTTCTTCAGATGTGGCAATGGAACCTTCGGGAGGAAACTCATGCCTATCTTCATGGACCGGCACGATCTTGCCGGAGCTTCCGCTGCGGATGTCGCTGAGGCGCACCTGAAAGATCTCAGTATTCAGGATCAGTATGGTGTCAAATTTCTGACCTATTGGTTTGACCATAGACGAGGAACGACCTTCTGCCTGATCGATGCACCGGACGTGGAAACCGCTCAGTGCGTACATCGAGAGGCGCATGGGTTCATCGCCGGCGAAGTCGTGGAGGTAGCATTATCCGCTGTCGAGGCGTTCCTCGGCCGAATACAGGATCCTACAGCGGCGGCTGCGACTTCAAGCCATATGGATGCTGGTCACCGGGCGATTCTTTTCACCGACATCGTCGGATCTACCGAAATGACATCTCGACTTGGCGATCGTATGGCCACCGAACTTGTCAGGGCTCACGATGCCCTCGTTCGCGGTTGCCTGGGACGGCAATCGGGCCGTGAAGTCAAGCATACCGGGGACGGAATAATGGCCGCATTCTCCTCCACGGTGTTTGCCGTAGACTGCGCCATTGATATCCAGCGCGAATTCCATCACTTTAACTTAGGCAGTTCCGAGCCAATTCACATCCGCATTGGACTGGATTGTGGTGAACCCGTCGAAGACAGCAATGATCTTTTCGGCAAGACTGTACAACTGGCAGCAAGGCTTTGTGCTGCCGCCGGTAGCGATCAAATCCTGATATCAGAAAACATATGCCAAGAGTATGGCATGACCAGTGCATTCACAAATGGCGGCCATCACAGATTGAAAGGATTTGCAAAGCCAGTCCTAGCGTATCGCTGCGAATGGTTGAACTAAATATGACTTGCCCCGTCCAGATAATATTTTCCAGTTGCCACCTTGAACTGTTCCTGACGATACCAATTACGACGTATTCTCACTACGACACCGTCAGGCTGTAGAACGGCGAAAGGTACCTGTTCTGTAGGAGAGACTTTGTAGCGTGCGGAAATACCGAATGGCTGGGCCATCGGTGGTAAATCACCTCCGCAGCGGTCGCGATCTCGCAAAATCTGCTCGTTTGCCGCTGGCGACCTCGGCCTTTTTCACCCACTCATGTAGCGTCTGCGCTGTGCAGCCGATCTTGGTGGCGATAGAGCAGCACCGCTGCCCATCTTTACGAACGCTCGCCGCCGTGATCCAAAATCATCCACACGGCTCGGGCGCGGACTTACCCGGAAAAATTACTCGTCGTCTTGCTCACAATGGCTCCACTTTCTCAGAAGTTGGAGCGTCCGGCGAACCTGTGGCGGCTCAGGGATGAGCCCAACCTCTTGTCCGATAAACCGGCAGCGGGTCACTTGCCCCTGCACCGCGATGGATCTGTCATCGCTCAATCTCGTCAGGCACGTTTCTGGCGCCTTTCAGGCACTTGATCAGCGTGTTTGCACGGCGGAATGCCGTGAAGGCAGCGCCAATCGCGACCACGGACAACCCAATCGTCAGCACCTGATTGTGTCCATCCCAGAGCGGCTCTACAAGCGTCGCCAATGTCGCTGCGGTTACCGTCGCCATTCGGTGCTGCTTGGCCATCGGACCGGAGAAGTCGCTCGGATGGCCATTGGCCCGACCAAGTTCACGGATGTAAGCCGTCAACACAGCAAAGGCTCCGGCCGCCCATCCGAGATCCGGCATGCCGATGCCATAGCCGAGGCCGACGAAGATCAGAAGGTCTGCGACGCGATCGGGAAACTCGTTCCAGAATGGACCGTCAGGCTCTCCCTTTCCGCCTTCGATGGCAACCATGCCGTCGAAGAGGTTGCAAAGCAGCCGGGCCTGACAGCAGAGCGCTGCGAGCAACAGCAGGCTCACACGCGGCCAGCCGCTTGCAGCACCGGCCCAATAGAAAGCCCCGCCGGCCATCGCCGCTGCCGCCATGCTCGCTTGGGATATCTGGTTGGGCATGATATTGCGCGCCGCCAACCAGCGGGCAATTGTGCCGGCCCAGCGGGTGTTGCGGCTTTCCAGCGGTCGTCGATCGCCTATATCGGTCATGGCCCTCGCCTTGCAGAGATTGAGTAATTGTAGAGCGTCGCGTAGCTTGTCGAGACCAGAAGCGGAACGGCTATGGTCTTCCATATTTCCGGTGTGCCACTTGCCGCATGGATCGCAAGGAGAAGAGTCGCCGACCCGAGGCAGGCAATGGCCGGCGGAGCCCATAGCTGCATCGGATAGGCGATACGGTGCGAAAGGCCATCGATCACCGATTTGAGCAAGAGCGTCAGCCCGGCCGACATCGTGCCCTGCACCAGGCCGGCATAAATCGGTCGCGGCATGTCATGGCCGTGATTGACGAACACCGCCCAACTCCCCATCGCAACGAAGGCAAACAGGACATGCACCCATCCCTTGCGGGCAAACCGTCGCAGGGGTTCCGCTGTCAAAGCGACCACCAGTAGCGGACGATATGGAAAAAGATTGGTGCCGAGAAAACGACGGAATCCAGTCGGTCGATCAGGCCGCCATGGCCCTCGATCAAATTGCCCCAGTCCTTTACGCCGCGGTCGCGCTTGATCGCTGACATGACCAGGCCACCGAAGAAGCCCATCAGCGTGATGATGAAGGCCAGAAGGCCGGCCTGAAATGGCGTGAAGGGCGTGATCCACCATAGAGCTGCACCAATCAGCGTGGCGCTGATCACGCCACCGACAAAGCCTTCGACGGTTTTGGAAGGTGACAGTTTGGGAGCGATCTTGGTGCGGCCGAACATCTTGCCCCCAACATATTGCAGGACGTCACTGAGTTGGACAACGATGACCAGGAAGGCGATCAGCAGGACATTGCGGCCCTCGTAGCCGGGAATGTGCAGGGTCAGCAATGCTGGCACATGTGAAGCGCAAAAGACGCAGATCATCAAGGCCCATTGCACTTCAGCGATGCGGATCAAGAAGCGCTCGGTGTCGCCCCTGAGCACCGAAATGATCGGCATCAGAAGGAAGGCATAGACCGGAATGAAGATCGAAAAGATACCGTATTCTTCTGCCCAGAGCAGATAATACTGGATCGGCACGACAAGGAAAAAGGCTGCGGCAAGGGCCCAGTGATCGGCCCTACGCGTGTTGATCAGCGTCACGAATTCGCGCAACGCGGCGAACGAGCAGAAGCCGAACAGGACCAGCACGCCGATCCGGCCGGCGACAAAGGCAAGGCCGATCAGCACCACCATCACCCACCAGGCCTTGATGCGCGCATTGAGGTTTTCAATCGATGCGTTCGATCCGGTTGGGGAAAAGCGCAGCTGGAGACCGTAGCCGACGACAGAGGCAAAGATCAGCACACCGAAGATGCCGGTCACAAGCACCAAGAGATCAGAATTCGCGTCACTCATTCGCCACTCCCTGCCGGTCGAGGAGACAGGGCCAGAAGGGCGGTCTGCATCCGTTCAAGAAACGCGTCTTTGCCTTCGTCAGGTACGATGCGCAATGGATTTCCGAAGGTGACTGTGCAGATCAGCGGGATCGGTACAATCTCTCCCTTTGGCATGACCCGGTTCAAATTGTTGATCCAGACCGGAACGAGGTCGGTGTCCGGGCGCGCTGCGATCAAATGGAAAATTCCGCTTTTGAACGGTAGTAGCGGTGCGTCGGTCTGGTTGCGCGTACCCTCGGGGAAAAGAATAAGGGAGGAACCGGCGTCGATCGCTTCGGCCATCTGCTCGATCGGATCATGGATGCGATTGTCGCGCTCTCTGGCGATCAGAACCGCGTTGAACACGTCACTGCCAATGAAGCGTGTGAGCCTGGATTTCAGCCAGTACTCGGCGCCCGCGACGGGGCGCGTCTGCTGCCGAAGCCTTGGCGGTAAAACCGCCCAAACCAGCACGAAGTCGCCGTGGCTGGAGTGGTTGGCGAAGTAAATGCAGGGGCGGGTCGGCAGCCCCTCTTCGGCCCAAATTGTGCGAACCGCCGTGACCGCGCGGGCAAACAGCACGATCACTGACGCCGCGGCCTCTGTCAGCAAAGCCTTCATTCTTCCCCCCGACCTAACCCAGCATTAGCATCAATCAAACTCTATCATCTGCACGCGGGGAAGAAAGATCCATGCCAAAGCTCGATTGGCCGCAAATGAGGTCAAAATATCGTTGCTGCTGGATTCGCCGGGAGGGCAACCAACCTAAATGTGTTTCGGCATGCTGCCACCATTCGCACGGCGCGAACTTCGCACAGTGCCTGCAGTATTCCTAACAAGGCGACACAAGGAGGCTGGATTGCCGTGAAGTACATTCACCGCAGTCCAGACAAATGGCGCGTCCTAGTCTTGCCGTCCGATAAATATGGTCCGGTTCCGCCTTGCCAGCGTTCTCAACACCACCTCCACAAGGTTCGCCGCCTGAGCAGCAATCTCCGGCACGCCGATCAACTCACCAAATGCCGGTCGAGCGGGCGGACCCGCGACGAAGAGACTGGTGTTCGGGGAGCCGTCTAGCGAGATGACACGACCTCCTCGATCGCAAACCAATCCCAATCCCAGCGCGTCGGATTGAACGGTCCCCTCTCGAAAGAGGGAGAGCAAAAACTTCTGGTGCACACCGTAGTTGCGGAAATCGGGTCCTGTCGCGAGCAGAATATGGCCGCAGCGATGCTCGAAATCGCGATTGCTTTTTGTGGTAATCCTCGCAACGAGATCTCGCCCGTCCTGCCGTACGGATGTCAGGTCTCCGATAAGGTTCTCGACGTGACCGCTGGCCATTCCCTCTGTTAGGGCAGCGGACACCTGCGGCGGCATCCGGTATCGATGGACGTCGTACCACCGGCGCAGGCGACGAAGCAGTTTCAGACGCTCAGCGTCCGGCAGCCGTTGCCAGATCGACTGAGCCTGCTGCCGCAAAGCATCGAAGACGGACTGCCAGGGGATGCCGTGTGTTTCTGCCTCCGAGATGGTTGCCCGTACCTTAACCAGGATACGCCGGGCGCTGGTCAGGGTCTCGTCGTGGAAATTTCCGTAGGGCGAAAAGCCACCGCCTGCGTGCGGTCTCGGCAGAAGGCCGGAACGGGAGAGAAGCGAAATCTTCCCCTGATGTCCCTGGGCGTTGAGCCGCACCAATGCATCAAGGGCGGTCAGTCCTGAACCGACAATCAGGATATCGGTGGCCCGGCAGATGTCTTGCAGTGCATCCGGAGCCATTGCATCTGTCACCCTCATGGCCGTTGGCTTGCTCAACTTTTCCAGAGCCCTAGGTCTCGAGGCTGGGGGATGCCCCGTCGCGACAATTAGCATGTCGGCTACAATCGTCGTGCCGCCAGCGCCCGTCACGTGCCACTGATCATTCACCCGATAGACTGTCGATACCGTCTCATGAAGGTGACGAATGGTACCGTCCTCGACCAGAGGGGCCAGTTGCTGGTGCATGAAGCGACCGAAATCACGGCGCCGCGCAAAAATCCCTTCAGACGTGACGGCCGCCGGGTCGACGGTCAAGGTACCGCTTGACTGCATCCAGTCGAGAAAGGCCGACGGCGTGCCGGGGACGGCACGCATCCGATGGGCCGCGACGTTGAGACGGACATCGGGGTCGCTCGTGTCGTAAGCGAGGCCACTGCCGAGTTGTGTACGCGGTTCAAAGACCGTGACATCTTCGACATGTCCGAAGCCGCGCTCGACGAGAAGTTTGGCGACAGTTGCTCCCGTGTAGCCGCCTCCGACAATGACGACCCTTGAGCCCGGCATATGATCGGCGGTCCTCGCCCGCGGCGAGGATATCCTGATTTTCAACATGGCAGTCTTCCTTCCGGTTCGCGGCAGTAGATCTGGGCATATTTTCTATAAAATATATGTAGATTAAAAACGCTTGTCTACTGCATCAGTTCCACGGCTGATATCTCTTGCTCCAGATGAGCCCAAAGGGAGTGGAATTATGAGCCGTTTTATCGCGACAGAGTTTGCCGAGCCACGCATTCGTCCCGTCTTCGATCGACCTGCCGATGCTGATAATCTGAAAGAAGCCATGAGAACACTGGGCGGTGGGGTCAGCATTGTGACGGCGGGCGAAGGCGATCTAAGGTCAGGAGCCACGGTCACTTCTGCGACGGCATTGTCGGTCGATCCCCCGCGCATGCTTATTTCCCTCAACAGGACATCCTCGACATGGCCTGTCGTCGAGCGCTTCCGCCACTTCGCCATCAATGTCCTGGGCGCGGAACACCTGGTGCTTGCGAACCGTTTTGCTGGGATCGGTGGTCTGAAGGGAGCAGAGCGCTATCGTAGTGCCGAATGGACCAGGCTTGCCAGCGGCGCGCCCGTACTGGAAGATGCCGTTGCAGCTCTGGACTGTGAAGTCGAGGAGGCGATTGAGAGACACAGCCATGTCATCGTCATTGGCAGAGTGCTCGCTATTCGGATCGGATTTGGAAATTCCTTGCTCTATCAAAACGGGAGATACCATTCTGTCGATTGATGACAATCAGTCTTATGTCCAGAGGGTTTGAATGATGAAATCGGCATCCGATCGACTGCGTCCGGTCCCCGCGACGCTCCCGACCGAAGGTCAGGTTCTCGCCGTGGTCGAATCGATCGTTCTGAGACCCGTTTCCGATGGACAGGATATGGCGGCGGCAACCTTGGCCAAGTCAGGCCTCCTGGCCATATCAATTCCGGCGATTTTTGGTGGCGCGGACATTTCCAACGTCGTTGTGGCGGAAGCAATCAGCAGATTGTCGACCTGGAATATGAGAACAGCCGAACTTTTCGTCCATCATCTCATTGCCCTGGAACTTCTCCGCACGAGCGGAACGACCGAACAGCGAAGAGCCGTCTACAGCCGGGTAGCCTTGGGAGAAGTGTTCCATTTCTCCGCAGGCCCGACGGTTCCCCCCATGGCCCGCCTGGTGCGCTCAGGCCTCTCTTTCATGGTCGAACCTGCGCCTTCCATGCCGCCGCCGCGAGGAACCGATTGGCATGTCCTGATCGCTACCGCAGCAGGCATGGGCGAGGTCGCCTTCATCCTGTCATTCGAAGATGCACAGCCATCGGATGGCGATGTTTCACCGACAGCGCCGCCAGTTTCCCCGGACAATGTCCTTGTATTGGGGCTGGATGCTCTCTCGCTTGCTGCACTCATGCAGGCTTTCCTTCGAGGAGCAATCTGTCGCGGGGCAATTGATGCTGAGCTTGGCAAATACGATATCGGCGATACCAGCGCATCTGCCATTGAATTCGAACTTCTCGATGCAATTGTCTTGAAAGTCGCTTCTATCATCGACGGCATTCAGGTGGATGAACCCACCCTCGATCTGGCGCAGACGGAAAGATTATGTGAGGCATTACAGACAGCGTGCCTCCGCTGCACCGACGAGGTCACTCCCCCGCAATAAGATTCTCCGCAGGGTTCTCGCGCGCGACGAACTGCGAAAGCGTCATGTTGTCGAGGATGGACGCGATAGCATCCCGTACCTGCGTCATCGAAATCCGAACCTGGCAAGCAGAGGGATCGCGACAATCATCACAGGCCTCGAATGCGGTTCGGCTGGCACATCGGATTGGCGCCAGCGGTCCGTCCAGGGCGCGGATGACCTGGCCGATCATGATTTCATCGGCAGGCTTCGAAAGCGCATAGCCGCCGTTCGGTCCCTTTTTAGAACGCAGCAACCCATTGTTTCGCAGTTCCAGCAGAATGGTGTCGAGAAACTTCTTCGGGATCGAATTGGCGGCGGCGATGTCGGCGACGAGCGCCGGCTGGCCCGGCGGCATGCCGGCCAGATGGGTCATCGCCTTGAGCCCGTACTTGCCCTTGTTCGTCAGCATAGTTGATCTATCCGGAAAGCCGCCTTTTGGCGCAAATTTACCGAGTTTCAAAGCCGCGCTCTCGCCGCAGCGCCGATTTTGCTAGTTTTTTTAGCCGGTCACGCGGGGAGAGAGATGTTCAAGCGCCTTGCCGTCCTTATCGCCTTCGCGCTCGCCGCCGGACCCGCTTGGGCCGGCGCGCTGACCAGCTTCGACGGCCGCTATCCCGCGGGTTCGATCGTCATCAGCCAGCATCTGCGTAAATTGTTCTTCATCGTCCAGCCCGGCGAGGCGATCGCCTATCCCGTCGCCGTCGCCAAGCGCGGCAAGGAATGGAGCGGCTACGCCAAGGTCGAAGGCAAATATGTGGAGCCGGCGTGGTCGCCGCCGGAATCGGTCAAGCGCGACCATCCCGAACTCCCCGAC
>ERZ1034401.51-NODE-51-length-40375-cov-3.796652_pt1 | contig 40375 bp, 34 predicted proteins | sample MGYA00520601_ERZ1034401 | MGnify/ENA primary metagenome ERZ1034401 (study PRJEB33736, sample SAMEA104288476) | Azolla filiculoides | biome: Urban; feature: water surface; material: ditch water | place: Netherlands | collected 2014 ... | reverse complement strand
CAGGTTGACGACCGCTATAATGGCTGTTGCTGCGCGTGGCGACAAGCCGGGACGTGCCCTGCCCCGGCTTTTTTGCCGATGACGCTACAGGCTGTCGAGCTTGCCGAGCTCTTTTGCCACCAGATAATAGAAGGTGACGCGCGATTTGGAACTGTCGCCTTTCAATGCCGCCGCCGCCGCGGCAACCGCAGCCTTGGCGGTCGGGCCGGTGACGCCGAGCTTCTTGCCGCACCACTTTTCCTCGACGCGGTCGAGTTCGGTCTGGTCGGATGCCGACACCAGCGCGGAATCGCGGTTGCGCAAGGCGATGCCGAGATGCTTGACGATCTTGTTGACAACGGCCTCGTCTGCGGCGGCATCATACTTGCGAACGTCGGCGATATAGTCTGACATAGTGTGCTCCCTCCCATTTTGGCAGCGGAAGACTGCGCCAACCCCAATGGAGTGTCAAGCGGTGGCGGCAAACCCCACGGCCCACAAATAAAAACATGCGATTGCCTTTGCAAAGCCGCGCCGTCCCTCTATATAGAGGGTGCCGGCTTGCCGGCTATGGTGATAAATGAGCGATGAAATAAACCTATTGGACCCGGGGGCGGTACCCGGCGCCTCCACCAAAAACCGGTCGGTCTCCCGAACTATGGGCGTGACCGGCTTTTGATGGGGGCGAAATAGGATCGACAAGGGCGTAAAGATCGAACTTTTGCTCGGCATGATACCGCCGTTATCGGGTCACAAGTGTAGTTGCAAACGACAACAACGCTAAGGGTTATGCTCTCGCTGCCTAATGGCGGTGCGGGAAATCCGAACCAAGTCCTCTAGGTTAGCCCCTTGAGGCGGGGTCCGAAGGCACCTGGCAACAGAAGCCTTCACCTTACCTTCCCCGCTACCCCATCTTTCTAAAATGATGTATTCTCACCGCATCAGACTCGTGCGTCAGGGCTTTTCTGCAATCCCTCGCCGTGGCATACAGCCGACTGAAACCGGCATGATAAGGAAAGACAGGATCTCATGGGGCAAGACCACATTCGCTACGACATTCTGGCCCAGGACGCATTGCGCAGTGTTATCCGCAAGGTTTTGACCGAGGTCGCGGCAGCAGGACGCCTTCCGGGTGACCACCATTTCTTCATCACCTTCCTGACCGGCGCTCCGGGCGTGCGCATTTCGCAGCACCTGAAGACCAAATATGCCGAACAGATGACAATCGTCATCCAGCACCAGTTCTGGGAACTGAAGGTGACGGACAGCCTGTTCGAAATTGGCCTGTCCTTCTCCGACACCCCGGAAAAGCTGGTGATCCCGTTCAATGCCATCCGCGGCTTCTATGATCCATCGGTGAATTTCGAACTCGAATTTGATGTTCCTCTGGCAGACGAGGACGAAGAGGGCGAAAGCGCCGAGATCACCGCCTATCCGGTCGACGCTGCGGCCCGCACCGAAGAAGGTGGCGAGCCGAAGGAAGGCGAAGAAAAGAAGGAAGGCTCGGTCGTCTCGCTCGATGCCTTCCGCAAGAAGCAGTAATTCAGGTTTATCATGATCGGCCGGGACATTTTCCCGGCCGACTGATTCCAGGGGATGCTCGATCGTGGCCGCTGACATCGTCAATCTTCGCCAGTTCCGCAAAGCCAAGGCGCGCACCGAAAAGGATGCGACAGCGGAACAGAACCGCATTTCATTCGGCCGGACCAAGGCGGAAAAGAGCCTGACGCGCAGCCTGAACGAAAAGGCGAGCAAGACGCACGAACAAGGCCGCCTGGAAGACACAAAAGGCGAATGAACACCCCCGAAAGAGATTCGCAATCAGCAGCTTGCCAGGCTTTGCGGAATCAATATGCGAAGCCCTTGGAACGCAGTGCGGGGCACCGGTGATCCGTAAGCGCTCGATTACTCTCCATGGCCACCGGACGAGCTTTTCGGTCGAGGATGCGTTCCTTGACGAACTGAGAGCTATGGCGACCGAGCGGTCAATGCCCTTGGCGGCCCTGATCGCCGAAATCGATGAAAACCGTCCCGCCGGGGCAAATCTGTCCTCGGCCCTGCGGCTTCGTGTCCTCGAATGGCTGAAATCAAAGCCCGGATAGACAATTCGCGAGCTCTATCGCGCAATCCGGTACATCCGCAGCTCGGCTCAATTCAATCCTGGAAGGGTGTCGAAAGTCAGCGGAACCGACGGCAGTGGCTGCCGCGTGACCTTCTCCTGCGGTGGCACCGGCAATGAGGGTTTGGGTGGAACGGTTTCCGTCGTCAGCGGCAACAGGCCTGGTTCAACAGGCCTTGTGCCGACCGGATCTGCCGGCAAGGACAGACTGCGCTGCTCCTGCGCCAGTCGCTCGGCCTCGTCGGCCTCCGCCTTCAGGCGCGCTTCCTGTTCAAGCCGCAAGCGCTCCACTTCCGCCCTGTCGCGCTCGTCCTGCCGAAACCGCGCCAAGGCAGCTTCACGACGCAAGCGCTGCTTCTCCAGCACGTTGGACTGCAATGTCTCGACCCGTCGGCGCTCGATTTCAAACGCGCGCAACGAAAGGAAATTGGTCAGCCCAGTGACATCGAGCGAGCGTGTCGGCGACAGGACGTCGCCATTCAAGATCATCCGGTAACCGGCGTCTGTGCCGGGCAGCGCCGCCTCTCCGGCATCAAGAGACACCTGAACGCCCGCCTCGATCTCGCCGTCGGCGAGCGAAAGCCTTAGATCACCACCGAGCTGCGCCTCGGACGTCTGCACGGTGGCATTTTGCACACGCACCACGCCATCCGTCACCGCGAACGGCAGTGACAGGTCAGCCACCTGCATGGAGCCGGATTTTATCAGGCCATCAGCAATCTCGCGGACCTTCTCCTCGTTGATCGCCGTTCCGAGGACATCAGCTTCGCTGAGCAGGCCGGCCATGATGCCAAGCTTGAAACCTGGCACGGTCAGCTTCGCCAGCTTGATTTCCCCGGATCCGCTGCTCTGGCGAAGCAGTTCAGCAACCGAATTGCCGCTGCCCTCGGCCACAAATGTTGCGTCGAACCTACCCTCGGCGACGCCGGCACCTTCGATCCCGCGTTCGGTCCGCAACGTGGCCAGGGTTTCGGCAAGATCAAGGCCGCTCAGATCGAGCCGCGCCTGCAGGAAGCCGGCGCCTTCGCTGTTTGCCAGCGACAGCCGGCCGGATGCCCGCCCACCGAGCCATTGTCCGGTAACGTCATCAAGAACAATCTCACCGGCTTTCCGGCTCAGTTTTCCGGCAAATTCCGTGATCGTGCCGGCAAATCCCGGCGCGAACCGCTTGGCAGTCAGTTCGACATCAAACTCCGCCTGTGCAGCAATCTTTGGCAGCGCACTCTCCAGCAGAGCACCGCTTGCCGGGTCACGAACCGGCCCCAGGACCGTTTGCGCGAGCCATTCGAGGTCTGCCCGATCCATCGAGATCGAACCACTCGCCTTGGGGTGGTCACCTTGCCAGTCGATCGTCCCCGTGGCGTTGACGGCATTGCCGTCGACCTCGGTGGCAAGCTTTTTCACTGCGATCTGGCGTTTCGCCAGGCCGATTTCCGCATCCAGCGTGACCGGAAGCCCGGTGCCGATTTCCGGCAGGATGGAACCCAGCGTCAAGAGATAGGGTCCGAGGTCTTCGCTGTTGAAATCAACCGCCCAGTCTCCGTCCAGCATATCGGCCGAGTTCGCAGCCGCGAGCGTGCCGTGTGCCTGGAGGTTTGTGCTGTTTGACGTATAGGTGACGACCGCTTCGGATGCCGTGGACGGACCAGACTTCATCGTCACGCCAAGTAGACCGCCCTCGCCGATCTCCAGCGGCAATGGATCGAGCCCGGCTTGCCCCAGCAGGATCTGGGCTTCGTCGTTTTCCAACGTGGCCGAGATGTCCGCCTTTGCGTTTACGGTCGTATTGATCAGGTCACTCGTATTGTAGCGTGCTTCGATCCGGCTGCCGTTGGAAGTCCCTGAAAGTTTGGCTTCAAGGCCTCCGCCATCCTGGTTGCCAAGGGAGACATCGACCGTCAGCTTGCTGTCGGCATACCAGGCAGCGCTGGCTGAAAGCCTCGGCAACAACGGGTTGCTCGGCAGGCGTTGGCGCAGCAAGTCGAGGAATGGACCCGGGTCTTGCGCGCTGATTGCGATGTGTCCCTGCCCGCTCGGCTTGAGCAAGGTGCCCCCGATCGCGCCATTGGCCTCGATCGCCGCACCGGAAACATCACCGACATTCAGCCTTTCGATCGCGATTTTTCCGTTATCGAAGGAAAACACCGTATCGACATCATGCCCCTCCACCCCATAGGCCGACAGCGTTCCCACTTTCAATCGGGCGGCAATTCGCTCCGCCAGCAGATGCTGCTCGGCATCCTCGCCGACCAACAGGACCGCTATCGCGCGTGCGGCATCCAGATCGAGCGCATCGCCGGTTAGATCGACCGATAGGCTGGCAGCCGAGCCAGCAACGGACTCACGCTCGACCCGCCCCTTGAGCGGCTCGGCGCCAATCGCCAGTTCCAGTTTTTCGAACCGCTGCAGATCGCTTGTCAGGTTGACCGACGCGGAAAATCCGGCGGACTTGAGCTGCCTGATCGCCGGATCGACCTTCCCGGAAATCCATGTCGCAAGCCCCGATGGCTGCGTCGAAGCGACAAGCAGTTCGCCATCGAAAGACGGCGCACCGGCAAGCCTCAACCAGCCCTTGGCTTCCACCTGGGTTCGTCCGGGCAGGACGGCAACCGCGCGATCGACCGTCCAGCCGGTACCGGCCGGCCGGACATCGAGCTGGATGTCCCTGAAAACAGTGTCACCTGCGACGATTGCCGGCAATTTCAGGCTCGCCCGCCCCGGCACGCTGGGGATCGGAATCTCTGCCGCCGTCGCCAGAAGAAGCGCCAGTCTCTGGCGAACGGATGTAGCCACGCTGCGCGAAGTCTTGCCCTTGGTCCCGTCGCCCGCCAGACGGTTCACGTCGACTTGCTGGCCATCTGCGGTCAGCAGGAATTCCGGCCGTGTGCCGGTGTCCAGCTTTGCTTCTCCATTCACCACATAGGGATCGGCAGGATCGCCAAGCTCGAGTCTATAACTGGGAACCGCAACCCTTTCATTCGTCAGTTCGAAGTCGCCCTTGACGCGCGGCCCCGGCAGCGGCTTCGCCTGCCCCGGTTGCGATGCGTTCTCTGCCACCTTCCAGTTGGATTCAAAGCGGCCCTTGTAGACAGGCCGCCCTGCCTCGAAGGCCAGTGCACCTTCCAGAACCAGATCGAACGGTCGCGTTTCGGGATCAAGTTTCAGGCGCAAGGGCAACGCGGCGTCCTGCGGTGGCGATGTCACCAGGGAAAACTGCGCCGCCTCACCATCCAGCGACGCCCGTCCTTCGACCGTCCATGGACCGGAGAGAGAGCGGGCCGAAATCTTGGCGTCGAAATCTCTCAGCAGGCGATTGCGACCGGACTGCTGGTCGATGAACTCAACCTCGCCGCCGCTGACGGAAACGCTTTCCAGGACGACGGTCCGGGCCGGAATATTGGGCTTGCTACCCCGCAGCCAGTCCATCGTACCATCAGGTAGAAGTCGGATCCGGGCTTTTGGCTCCTCGATCCGCATGTCGAAGATACGCGCCTCGCCAGACAGCAACGGGGCCAGTTCCGCATCAAGGGAAAAACGGGCGATTTGCACGAGCGGTGTACCGTCGATATCCGTTCCGATCGTCACGTCTTCCATCGTCACTGACGGAAACGGCAATATGCGGGCGCTGACAGAGCCATGCACCACGACTTTCTTGCCGAGCAGGACACTGGCCCGATCCTCGAAGTTCTGCCGGAAATTCGTCCAGTCCACGAAGAGCGGAGCCAGAAGCGCCGAAAAAAGCGCAACGACGAGCAGGCCTCCGAGACTTACCAGGATGCGTCCGAGCACCAAATGCCACTCCCTTGTTCACAGCCCGCAAGGTAACCCAATTCGCCGTGGGAGCAAGCTGCAAGGTCTTGTAATCAGAGCCTAAAAATCTTGCCCGGATTGAATATGTTGTCGGGGTCCAGGCTCGCCTTGATTGTTCGCATCACCGGCAGCGCACTCGCCAGTTCCTGCTCGAGGTAACTGATCTTGCCCTGGCCTATGCCGTGTTCGCCGGTGCAGGTCCCCTCCATCGCCAGCGCGCGATTGTTGAGCCGCCCGATAAACGCCTCGGCCTTCGCAACGTCTTCAGGATCCTTGTCGTTGAAAAGTAGAAGCACGTGAAAATTGCCGTCTCCGGCATGGCCGACGATTGGAGCCAGAAGATTGTTTTCGCGAATATCAGCCTGTGTTTGTGCAACGCAGTCTGCCAGCATCGAAATCGGCACACAAACGTCGGTCGACAGCGCGGCAAGTTCCGGCGCCAGCGCGCGGCTTGCCCAATAGGCGTTGTGACGCGCCTTCCACAAGGTCGCGCGCTCTTCGGCATTGGTCGTATAGTGGAATTCGCCACCGCCGAATTCGGCCGCGATCTCGGCAAATTGCTGTGATTGCAGGGCGACCGTTTCATCCGTGCCGTGGAACTCGACAAACAATGTCGGCCGCTCCTCGTAGGACAGTTTGGAATAGGCGTTGCAGGCGCGGATCTGCATCTCGTCCAACATTTCGATACGCGCCACCGGCACGCCCATCTGGATCGTCATGATCACCGCGTTGCAGGCATCCTGCAGTGTCGGAAAGGCACAGACACCACCGCTGATCTTCGCCGGTATGCCCTGAAGGCGCAATGTGATCGACGTAATCAGCCCGAGGGTTCCTTCCGAACCCACGAACAATCGGGTCAGGTCGTAACCGGCAGACGACTTGCGGGCCCGCTGCGCAGTGAGGATTTCCTCGCCATTGGCCGTAACCACGGTCAAGGCCAGCACATTGTCCTTCATCGTGCCGTAACGCACGGCATTTGTGCCCGAGGCGCGTGTCGACGCCATACCGCCGATCGAGGCATTGGCTCCCGGGTCGATGGGAAAGAAAAGGCCGGTGTCGCGCAGATAGGTATTCAGCTCTTCGCGCGTCACGCCCGGCTCGACCGTGCAGTCGAGATCCTCGGTATTGACCCGCAAGACCTTGTTCATCCGGCTGAAGTCGACGGAAATGCCGCCGAAGGGGGCATTCACCTGCCCTTCCAGCGATGAGCCGATCCCGAAGGCAACGACGGGAACCTTGTAGGCGGCGCAGGCACGCACGACATCGCGCACTTCCTCACTGCTTTCGACGAAGACGACACCATCCGGTAACTGCGACGGCAGGTATGTAGTCGTGTGGCTGTGCTGTTCGCGAAACGATTGGCCGGTCTGGAAGGCATCGCCGAAACGCTGTTTCAGGATCGCGCTGACAGTTGCAATTGCCTCGACATTGCGCAGGCCCTCGATAACATCTTTCAGCGCCATATCGGCCACTCCCATAAACCAGCACTATTGCGGCCGATCATGCGCCGCACTTCGTGGCGTCTGCTATGGGATAGGCTCCGGCGTTTGTCCAGCCGGTGAAAGGCGCGGCGCGGCAAAGCACCGCGCCCTTTCGTCGGTTGCTACTCCGCAGCAATCCGTCGCGGCTCTCCGGCATCATTGGCAGCCGACGTGGCGTCCTGCAGTTCCGACTTCAACCGCTCTTCCTCATGCGCATGCGGCTTGGAGAAGCGGGCTAGGAGCAGATAGGCAACCGGCGTAATATAGAGCGTCACCAGTGTCGCCATGCCAAGCCCGCCGACAATGACCCATCCGAGCGCGATACGCGCTTCGGCGCCGGCTCCCTTTGCCAGCACCAGCGGCAAGCCGCCCAGCACCGTGGCAATCATCGTCATCATCACCGGCCGAAGGCGGATCGAGCAGGCACTTTCGATCGCCTCGCGAACGCTGGCACCCCGATCGCGCAACTGATTGGCGAATTCGACGATCAGGATGCCGTTCTTCGCCATGACACCGACCAGCAGAACGAGACCGATCTGACTGTAGACATTCAGGCTGGAGCCGGTGATCACCAAGGCAAACACTGCACAGGCAAGACCGAGCGGCACCGTAGCCATGATGATCAGCGCTGAAATGACGCTTTCGAACTGCGCCGCAAGCACCAGGAAGATGATGGCAAAGGCAAATCCGAAGGTCAGCGCCATGCCTGAGGCATTTTCCTCAAGCGTTGCGGCTTCGGCGAGAGGAACCAGCCGCGCTCCGGAAGGCAGAAGCGGTTCGGCAATGGCCTTCATCGCCTCGACCGCTTCGCCAAGCGATACGCCCTCGTTAAGGCTCGACGAGAACGACACCGAGGCTAGCTGCTGCTCGCGATTGAGCTGCGGCGACACGGCATTTTCCTGCAGGGTCGCAATGGTCGACATCGGCACCACGCGACCATCGGACGTGGTGAGGAATATGTTTTCCAGATCCGTCGGATCATTGATCGGTTGCGTGCTCGAAATCAGCCGAACCGGAATGGCATCGCCGTCAACGAAGACATCCGTTACCGAGCGGCCTTCCAAAAGAGCCTGCACCGAGGTTCCGATCGCATTGATATCGACGCCGAGATCGGAAGCGCGCTCGCGATTGACCGTCACCGATATCTGCGCCTGGGTCGGTTCGTTATCCAACCGCGGCGTCTGGAAAAGACTGGAGTTGCGCATCTGGTCAACGACCTTGATCGCCGCTTCCGTCAGTTTCTCGTGGTCGCTGCCGACAAGCGCCATCTGCAGACCGCTACCCGCACCACGGATGCGCAAACTGTTGGTCTGGAAGACATTGCCGCGCAATGCCGGCACGGTCGCCGCGGCGGCATTGATATCCTGGACGATCTGGTTCTGTGTGCGCTCACGCTCGCTCCAGGGTGCCAGCGTCAGTACCATGAATGCGCTGTTCGTTGCACCCTGCCCGGAGATCGAGAAGATATTGCGGATCTCGCCGCTATCGACCAGAGGCTGCAGCTTTTCCTCGACGCGCTGGACCTGATCGCGCGTATAGGCAAGACTCACGCCCTGCGGCGCGGAGAGCCGAAGCATGACCATCGACCGGTCTTCCTGCGGCGTCAGCTCGTTCTGGATCAAGCCGAATGTCGCAAATGCCGCCCCCGAGATCAGTATCGAGACAACCACGACGATCAGCGGATTGCTGAGGCTTGAATGCAGCGTACGTTTGTAGACCTTTGAAAACAGCGCGCCAAATCGACCGAGCAGCCCATGATCCTCGTGCTCGGACTTTCCGAGCATGCGTGACGCCAGCATCGGGCATAGGGTCAGAGCCGTTACCGATGACAGAAGAACGGCAAAGGCCAACACGAAGCCGAACTCGCGGAACAGGCCGCCAAGCTGTCCGGGCAGGAAGGAGAGCGGAATGAACACCGCGGCCAGTGTTGCCGTGGTTGCCAGTACGGCAAAGAACACTTCCTGCGTTCCCAGAACAGCCGCCGCACGCGGCCCCATGCCCTCGGCCCGCCGACGCACGATGTTTTCCAGAACCACGATGGCATCATCGACTACCAGTCCGGTGGCCAGAACGATGGCAAGCAATGTCAGAATATTGATCGAGAACCCGACCATGTAGATGGCGACCAGCGTTCCGATGAGCGCCACCGGCATGGTCAGTGCCGGAATGAGCGTGGCCCGCCAATCGCGTAGGAAGAGATAAAGCACGACGACAACGATGAAGGCGGACAGCGAAAGCGCCAACTCTACTTCATGAAGCGCCCCTTCGATGAACACCGCGTCATCGCTGGTAATGGCGATTCTCGTGCCTTCCGGCAGCGTTTTCGACAGGGCGTCGACGGCCGCGTGCACGCCCTCGGAGATGTTCAATGTGTTGGACTGCGCCTGGCGGATAATGCCAAGGCCCACCCCCTGCACGCCGTTCGAACGCAACGATGTCGATCCGTCATCCGGACCAAGCGTCACGGTCGCCACATCGCGCAACCGGACATTGTCGCCGATCAGCACATTCTCGAAATCTTCGGGCGTCGTCAGATTGGCTGTTGCCCGCACGACGATGTCCTGCGTCATGGATTCAAGCGAACCCGCCGGCACATCCATGGCCGAACTCTGCAGTGCGGTTGCAAGATCCGCGACGCTCAGCCCACGGCTGGCCAGTGCCGCCTGATTGACATCGACCCGGAAGACCTTCTCCTGATCGCCATACACCTGGACATCGGCCACGCCTTCGACGGCCGCAAGACGGTCGGATATCTCGTTATCGACGAGCAGCGTCAGATCTTCCATGCTGAGCTTCGACGACGTGACCGCAAGGCGCATGATGGCCTGCGAATCCGAGTCTGCCTTGACGATGCGCGGCTCGTCGGCATCATCCGGCAACTGGTTCGCGACGCGGCCTAGCGCGTCTCGCACATCGTTCGCCGCAACCGCCAGATCGACATTGTCGCTGAACTCCAGCGTCGTCCGGCTTTCGCCGAACTGCGATCGGGACGAGATCGACTTCAGGCCGCTGACGCGAGCAACGGCGCCCTCAACCACCTTGGTCACTTCCTGGTCCATTGTCTGGGCCGAGGCGCCGTCATAGTCGGTGGTGACGGAAATGACCGGCTGATCGACATCCGGCAATTCGCGCACTTCGATACCGGCGAGGGCTGCGAGACCCGCGACGACCAGGAGCGTATTCAGCACCGCAGCCAAAACCGGGCGCCGAACGAAGAGCGCCGTGAAGGACTGACCTGATTTTTCAGATGAGCTGTCGACAGGGTTCATTGGCTTGCCACCTCCGGCGTCGCCGCGCTCTTGTCGCTGCCCGCAACCTGCCCCGCAACCTGAACGCCGCCGCCCTCCCGCACCCGTTGCAAGCCTTCGATCGCAACGACATCGCCCTCCTTCAGGCCGGAATCAACAAGAACCTGATCCGAGTTGCGCTGGATAATCCGCACCCGGGTCTTGACCGATTTGTCATCCTTGATCTGCCAGACGAACGAACCGAGCCCGTCCCATTGGACCGCCAGCGGGTTGACGGCCGGATAGTGATCGCCCGGAAACTGCATGGTCACATTGAACGACATGCCGGCCCGCAGCAGATCGTTGGAATTGTCGATACGGGCGCGAATGCGGATGGTCCGGCTCGCCGGGTCAACCCGGTTGTCGACAGCATCGACCTTGCCAGCGAACACATCGCCCGGTCTCGAAACCGAAATCGCCTTGATCGCCATACCGGCTTTTACCGCTGTTGCGAACCGCTCCGGCGCCCAGAAGTCGACGAGTAGCTCGGACCGGTTGTCCAGCGTCACCACATTGCTCGAGGTCGTGACATTGTCACCGATGCTGACCCCGATAATACCAATGATCCCGTCGATCGGGGCGACGATATCGCGTCTCTTGAGATTGAGTTCCGCTGTCGTCAACTCGAGTCGAGCCTGTTCCAGTGCAATCTGGGCGTCGAGAACCTCAAGCCGCGAGAAGCTCTGAAGGTTGCGGTAGGATTCGGATTTCTCGCTCGCGCTGCGCAGCCCGACCTTGGCCAGGTCACGCAAGATGACCTGTTCATCATCATCGAGCTTGGCGACGACCTGGCCCTTTTTGACCCGCTCGCCAGAAGATACGAGTATCTCGGTGATCGTTCCGGAAGCCTGCGGCATCACGGTCACCGCCTGGATCGCTTCGCCATCGCCGATCGCGCTCAGGCGATCGTTCAGAATGCCAACCGTCACCGGCTGGGTGACAATCAGGATCGGCTGGTTGCGGCCACCCTGACGCTGTCCTTGGCCTGCAGTCTGGCCTTTGCCGCGCGACTGACCCTGTGCCTGCGTTCCTTCGCCGGCTGCACCGGAACTTGAAACCATTGCGACCAAGTTCTGCGGCACGCCCATCTGAACCAGCGTCTGGCCGGCCTGCGGCGAGACATAGACCCAAAGACACAGCCCTGCGAAAAGCAGCAACAGACTGAGACCGAGTTGCTTCCAAAGCGGCATGCGGAACTCCAAATTTATACAATGAAAATCGTGCTCAACTATCTTGTTTCAAGGGGCCGAATGCAATGCCCGATCATCAAGCTTACTGATTTGTAATATCACGCGAATTCACGCGACTGTGATTGCCGGTCGTGGTTGACAACGGCGCTTGTGGCCGGATTTGCCTATGGCACATGGCGTCAGTGCACCCGGCAACGGCCGCAACCAGTTTGCCTGAGCCCTTGCAGGCGTGACAGCGACAAAAACCGTCAGCAAGTCAGGCTTCTGGAATAAAACCAGAACGCTTCATCTGGCCTTTCCAGACCGAATCACTACATTGAGCCGCATGAGTAACGGTTTCGATGACATTCCTTTCTTCGATGAAGAACCCGCCCCGCGCAAGCCGGTGCCGGCGACAGCCTCCCCCTCGGCCCCATCTTCTGGCAGCGGGCTGGGTATTGCCGCACGCGCCATGGCGGCACGCGACCAGGCGCGTATTCCGGATTATCTGTCCGGCCTGAACCCGGAGCAGCGTCTGGCCGTCGAAACCGTCGATGGTCCACTTCTGGTCCTGGCGGGTGCGGGGACCGGCAAGACCCGCGTTCTGACCACCCGCATCGCCCACATTCTCGCAACAAACAGGGCATTCCCCTCCCAGCTTCTCGCCGTGACCTTCACCAACAAGGCCGCCCGCGAGATGAAAGAGCGCATCGGCCACCTCGTCGGTGGCGCGGTCGAGGGCATGCCCTGGCTCGGAACTTTCCACTCGATCGGCGTCAAGCTCCTGCGTCGCCATGCCGAACTGGTCGGGCTGTCGTCGGATTTCACCATTCTCGACACCGATGACGTGGTGCGCCTGATCAAGCAGATCATCCAGGCCGAGGGTCTCGACGACAAGCGCTGGCCGGCCAAGCAGTTTGCCGCCATGATCGATGGCTGGAAGAACAAGGCACTCGACCCGGCTCAGATCCCCGAAGGAGACGCCCGCGCTTTCGCCAATGGCAAGGGACGCGAGCTCTATGCTGCCTATCAGGCCCGGCTAAAGGCCCTGAACGCCTGTGATTTCGGCGATCTCCTGCTGCATCCGATCCGCATGTTCCGCGCCAATCCGGATGTGCTGAAGGAGTATCATCAGAAGTTCAAATACATTCTGGTCGACGAGTATCAGGACACCAACACTGCCCAGTACATGTGGCTCAGGCTGCTGGCCCAGCGACCTGCAGGCGTGCCGCAGAATGTCTGTTGTGTCGGCGACGACGACCAGTCGATCTATGGCTGGCGCGGCGCCGAAGTCGACAACATCCTGCGCTTCGACAAGGATTTCCCCGGCGCCAAGGTGATCAAGCTGGAGCGCAACTACCGCTCCACCGAACATATCCTCGGCGCCGCCGGCCATCTGATTGCCCACAATGAGGGCCGCCTCGGCAAGACGCTGTTCACCGATCGCGTCGATCCGAACGATGACAAGGTCGTCGTGCACGCAGCCTGGGATTCCGAGGAGGAAGCCCGTGCCGTTGGCGAGGAAATCGAGCAATTGCAGCGCAACGAGCATCCGCTCAACAATATGGCGATCCTGGTGCGCGCCTCCTTCCAGATGCGCGAATTCGAAGACCGCTTCGTCACGCTCGGCCTGAACTACCGGGTGATCGGCGGCCCGCGCTTCTACGAGCGTCTCGAAATCCGCGATGCCATGGCCTATTTCCGCATGGTCTGCCAGCCGGCCGATGATCTCGCCTTCGAGCGTATCGTCAACACGCCGAAGCGCGGGCTTGGCGACACGACCATCCGCAATCTGCACGACTATGCGAGAGCCCGCGACATACCCATGCTGGCGGCAGCGGCCGACATCATCGAGACCGACGAGTTGAAGCCAAAGGCGCGCAAGTCGCTGTTTGACGTCGTCACCGACTTCCGCCGCTGGCAGACGCTGCTGGAGAACACGCCACATACCGAGCTTGCCGAACAGATCCTCGATGAGAGCGGCTACACGGCCATGTGGCAGAATGACAAGTCGGCCGAGGCGCCGGGACGACTGGAAAACCTGAAGGAACTTGTCCGCTCGATGGAAGCCTTCGAGAGCATGCGCAGCTTCCTCGAACATGTGTCGCTGGTAATGGACACCGAGCAGAATGCCGAGATGGACGCCGTCTCGATCATGACGCTGCATTCGGCCAAGGGGCTGGAATTCGAAACCGTCTTTCTCCCCGGCTGGGAAGAGGGCCTCTTCCCGCACCAGCGTGCACTGGATGAAGGCGGGCGCTCCGGCCTTGAGGAAGAACGGCGGCTTGCCTATGTCGGCGTCACGCGCGCCAAGCGGCGTTGCCATATCTGGTTCGTGTCCAACCGCCGCATTCATGGCCTGTGGCAGTCGACCATGCCGTCGCGCTTCCTCGATGAATTGCCGCCGGCGCATGTCGAGGTCGCCGAATCCGAAACGTCCTACGGCGGCTATGGTCGCAACCCCTACGGCCAGTCACGCTTCGACAAGCAGGAGCCTTTCCAGAACTCCTATTCGACACCGGGCTGGAAACGCGCCCAGGCCAACAAGACCGACGCCACGCGCGACAACTGGGGCAGTCGCTCCGGCCACGCCGTCGAACGCATCGGCTATGGCGAGAGTGGACCGCGCGCGAAAACCATTGACGGCGACCTGGTGGCGAAATCCACCAGCACCGAGCCTTCGCGCTTTTCTGTGGGCGACCGCGTCTTCCACATCAAGTTTGGCAATGGCAACATCGCCTCGATTGAAGGCAACAAGCTGACCATCGATTTCGATCGGGCCGGGCAAAAACGCGTGCTGGATGGGTTTGTCGAAAAAGCCGGCTGAGCCAGGCTCGACTGCCGGTCGGCCGGCCCTTGCTTGACCCATGCCCAAAGCCTGCTAGGAGGCGTGGAAGAATTCGCTCACCCGTTTTGTCGGAGATCGCCTTGCATTTTCTGCCCAAGAGCCAGATGACGCTGTCCGTCTACCTGATCAACATGGATGGCGCGACGGACCGCCTCGCGGCCATGACCGAAAAGCTTCAGGCCGCAAGCCTCGAATACGAGCGCGTGCCTGGCGTCAACGGACGCGCGATCACCTTCCCGATCAAGGAATTCAGCGAACTGTCCTACAAGCTGCTGCATGGGCGTCGCACGACCCCTGCTGAAGTCGGCTGCTATCTGAGCCATGTCGATTGCGCCCGGCGGCTGCTCGCCGGCCACGCGGATCTCGGACTGATCCTCGAAGACGACGTGTCGTTCGAGCCGGATTTCCTCAACAGTGTCGATTGCGCCGCCATGCACCCGACGGATTGGGACATCCTCCGCCTGACGACGGTGAACCGGGGTCGGAAATACCCATTCAAGCCCCTGGAAGATGGTCGATCTCTGGCGCTGGCCCTGACCCGGGAAAAAGGCGCCGGCGCCTATGTCATCAATCGCGAGGCAGCACGCTGGATCGTCAATCGGCTGATCCCGATGCGACTGGCCTATGATATCGCCTTCGATCTGGAATATCTCGACGGCCTCAAGGCTGCCTTCGTTGATCCGCAACCGGCCAGCCAGTATTCGGAACACGAAACCCAGATCCAGAGCAACATGCAGCAATACAAGCTGCCGCGCTGGCGCTACCTGACAGTTCTGCCCTACCGCGCTTATCTGGAAGTGTCGCGCTTCTTTTCGCGCGGTTTCCAGTTGCTGAGAAACAGGTTTTTCTAGCTGAATTCGGCGGCGCGCATCATAGAGCGCGAGATCCGGATCGCGGGCCTCAGCCGCGCGCTTCTTCGGCCCGGTGAAGCCACATCAGTTCCATCTGGACGGCGGCCTGAAAATCCATGATTTCAACCCGCATCTCGTCTTCCGGGCAGCCAAGCGAAAGCAGTTCGGCGCCAAGTGCGCGGCATGTCGTCTTCCAGAATTCGACGGCAGCATAGCCGTTGAGGCGATCGAGTTCGACGGCCGAGCGACGCACCAGATCCGTGCGGTTCGCAAGCGGGAAGAAGGCGATGGACGGGTTGGTTTGGCCGGTCATGGCTTGGTCACTCATGCGAATACATCCTCACGTTACGTGAATGTGTGTAGAATCACATGGTTAACGTTTGGTTTCCTTCAGGCACCCGCAGCCGAATCGATCGGAAAACTGCGCCAAAAAGAAACCCTCCGGGCGTTTCCGCCCGAAGGGTAGCACTTCATCGTGGTGACAGGGCCGAACTCAGTCCGGCAATTTATAGGCGATCACATAGTCACCCGGCTTGGTGCCGACTGAGCCATGACCGCCCGCGACCATCACCACATATTGCTTGCCGTTGTCGAGCGCATAGGTCATCGGCGTCGCCTGGCCACCGGCCGGCAGTCTGGCTTCCCAGAGCTGATTGCCGCTCGTCAAGTCATAGGCGCGCAGATAATCGTCGACGGCGGCCCCCAGGAACGCGACACCGCCCTTGGTGATCATCGGCCCACCGATACCCGGAACGCCAACCTTCAACGGCAGCGGCAAGGGCGTCATGTCATAGACCGTGCCGTTGCGATGCTGATAGGCCACCTTGCCCGTGCGCAGATCGACGCCTGCGACGGTTCCCCATGGCGGCGCCTGGCAGGGAATGCCGATCGGCGACAGGAACGGCCCCATATAGACGCCGTAGGGGGCGCCTTCGTTGCGGTTGAGCCCCTGTTCCGAGCCTTTTTCGCCCGCCCCCTTCGGCGCGATTTCCGATCGCGGCACCAGCCGTGAGGTGAAGGCCAGATAGGTTGGCATTCCGAACATCACCTGGCGCTCGGGATCGACCGCGACCGAACCCCAGTTGAACGTGCCGAAATTGCCCGGATAAACCAGCGTGCCCTCCAGCGACGGCGGCGTGTACTGGCCCTCATATTTCAGCTTGTGGAAGGCGATGCGGCACATCATCTGGTCGATGAGGCTCAGCCCCCACATGTCGCTCTCGACCATAGTCTTCGGTCGGAAGCTCAGATCCGAAATAGGCTGCGTCGGGGCTGTAAAATCTTCCTCGATCGCACCGCCAGGTGCCGGGATTTCGTTGACCGGGATGATCGGATCGCCGGTGCGCCGGTCCAGCACGTAGATATCGCCTTGCTTGGTCGGTCCGACCAGTGCCGGCACCGGCGTGCCCTCGGCATTGGTGATATCCAGCAGCACCGGTTGCGCCGGAACATCCATATCCCAGAGATCGTGATGAACGGTCTGGCGCACCCAACGGTCTGCGCCGGTGTTCAGATCGAGCGCCACGATCGAGGAGGAGTATTTCTCGACATTTGCGGACCGGCCCATACCGAGCTGGTCAGGAACCTGATTGCCGAGCGGAATGTAGACCAGGCCCAATTGCTCATCGACGGCAAACACAGACCAGCTGTTCGGCGAATTGGCCGTGTAGGTCTGGCCCGGGCCGATCGGCTGTATCTGGCTTGGATTGCCGGCATCCCAATTCCAGATCAGGGCGCCCGTATTGACGTCGAAGGCGCGGATAACGCCCGATTGCGACTGTGTCGAATAGTTGTCGTTGACCGCACCACCAACAATGATCTTGCCGGCAGCGACCACTGGCGGCGACGTCGAATAATAGTAGCCGGCCGGGTTATACGGCATGCCCTGCTCCAGGCGCAGCGTGCCACCGTCGGCAAAACTTGTGCAGATCGAGCCGGTCTCGGCATCCAGGGCAATCAGTCGCGCGTCGGACGTCGGCAGATAGACGCGTGCGGCACAGCTGGTACCGGCCGCGGCAGCTGGATCCGCGTAGTAGGTCACGCCACGGCATGTCTGGTGCTGCCGGTCCGGGTTCAGGCCCGCATTCGGATCGAATTTCCACTTTTCCTTGCCGGTTTCGGCATCGATGGCGATTGCCCAGTTGTGCGGGGTGCAGATGTAAAGCGTATTGCCGACCTTGAGCGGCGTCACCTGATAGGTTGTCTCGCCAACATCCTCCGGCAATTTCACGTCGCCCGTCTGGTAAGTCCAGGCGACTTCCAGCTTGTCGACATTGTCGGTATTGATCTGCGTCAGTGGAGAATAACGCTGGCCGTAGGGCGTCCGACCATACTGATGCCAATCACCGTCCGGCACATCACCACCAAGGCTCGGGGCGGCGGCAACCTGCTCTGTTGGCAAGGCGCCGGCGCGGTCGTAGGGATCCTGCGTCATCGAAAAGACCGCGACAACCAGTGCCAGCAGCACCGGAAGTGCAACCGGCCATGCATTCGCAGCCACCCGACCGCGGCGATGGACCGGACCGAGCTTGCGGCGTAGCACCGGCAACATCAGGCACAGGCCAAGCACCACGACCAATCCGCCGCGTGTTCCGAGTTGCCACCAGTCGAATCCGACCTCCCAGATCGCCCAGGCCAGGCTGCCGACGATGAACAAGCCATAAAGCCACAAAGCCTCGGCCCGTCGGAGCAACAGCAACACAGCCGTGAGAAGCAGGACGACACCCGCGATGAGATAGTAGAGGCTGCCTCCCAGCATCAAAAGCTGCCCGCCACCCACGGCAAGCACCAGCCCCAGCACGCCAAAAATGATGGCAGTAATGGTGATCAGCATTTCCAATTCCGTTCATTCTAAAATGGATCGAAGCGCCTCCGGCCGGAGGCGCATGACCATGCCGCAACGCACAAAACCGGTGATTGTTCCATGCTGACTGGAAAAACGATTTTAACGCCGCTGTGCTGGAAATGAGCGATGGATTGACGACGCGCTTGAACAGTGTCGCCTGAATCGTCATCTTGCATTGCACACAAGCGCTGGGGAGCGTCCATGACCAAGGCCTTACTGCTGATCGATATTCAAAACGGTTTCTGTCCGGGTGGCAATCTGCCCGTGGCCGATGGCGACATCGTGGTTCCAATCGCCAATGGCCTGATGGAAAGTGGCCACTACGACCTGATCGTCGCCTCCCAGGACTGGCACCCTGCCGATCACGGCAGCTTCGCCTCGCAACATCCCGGAAAACGGCCCTTCGACATGGGCGAACTGTCAGGCCAGCCCCAGGTGATGTGGCCCGACCACTGTGTTCAGGGAACACCGGACGCCGCCTTTCATCCGGAACTCCTGACCGCAAAGATCAACCACGTGCAGAAAAAAGGGCAAAATCCGGCCGTCGACAGCTACTCCGCCTTTCGCGACAATGATCAGGCGGCCCTGACAGGTCTCGCCGCCTATCTGCTGTCGAAAGACGTGACCGAACTCGACATCATGGGCCTTGCGACCGACTACTGCGTCAAGTTTTCGGCCCTGGATGCGGTCGACATGCTGCCCGGCGTCAAGGTGCGCCTGATTGCCGACGGTTGCCGTGGGATCGATCCCAAAGGCGTTGAAGAGGCGATCGAGGCGATGCGCGAGGCCGGCGTCGACATCATCGAGAGCAGCGGAATCACCCTCTGAGCAGATGACTGCAAACGATTCGTGCGATTGCCTTTTTTGACGCCACGGGTTAGAGCCCGAGCCAATGAAAAGTCAGGGAGGACGCCGATCATGGAAATCATCACCACGATCGCCGCATTGCGCGACAAGCTCGCGCCCCACCGCCGCGCCGGCCATGCGATTGGTTTTGTGCCGACCATGGGCTACCTGCATCAGGGCCATCTCAGCCTTGTTGCGCATGCCAAGGCCGAGAACGACGTCGCTGTTGTATCGATCTTCGTCAACCCGCTGCAGTTTGGCAAAAACGAGGATCTCGACAAGTATCCCCGCGATCTCGCCCGCGACAGCGCCATGCTGGAAAAGGCAGGCGTCGATTTCATTTTTGCGCCCGGCGTCACCGACATGTATCCGGAGCCGATGCAGACGGTGGTTGACCTGCCGAAGCTTGGCTCCGAACTCGAAGGCGAAGCCCGGCCCGGCCATTTCGCCGGCGTCGCCACGGTGGTGACCAAGCTCTTCAACATCGTCCAGCCCGATGCCGCCTATTTCGGCGAGAAGGACTATCAACAGGTCACGATCATCCAAAAGATGGTTCAGGATCTGGCGCTCCCAGTCCGCATCGTCCCGGTCGAAACGGTCCGAGAAACGGACGGCCTCGCCTGCTCCTCGCGCAATGTCTATCTGTCGAAAGAAGAGCGCGCCGCTGCCGTCATCGTCCCGAAGACCTTAGCCGAAGCCGATCGGCTTTTGCTCGCCGGCATCCGCGACGTGAAGACGCTGGAGGCACGGCTGACCGACTTCCTCAAGACAGAACCGCTGGCCATTCCCGAAGTCGTTGCCATCCGCCACCCGGCAACGCTTGCAAAGCTGGAGACGATCGACGGCCCTGCCCTCGTGCTTCTCTTCGTGCGCTTCGGCAAGACCAAACTCCTCGACAATCGCGTCATCGGCCACCAGGCCAACGCCGGCATGGAGGCCGCCTGACATGAGCACACCACCCCGCCAAAAACGTTTCACACCCGCGGACATCACCGCGCTGAAGGGGAACCGGGCGATCGTCTCCCTGACGGCCTATACGACGCCGATCGCGCGATTGCTCGACGGGCATTGCGACCTTCTGCTGGTCGGCGACAGCCTCGGCATGGTGCTTTACGGCCTCGAGACAACAGTGGGCGTCACCATGGAGATGATGATCGCCCATGGTCAGGCGGTCATGCGCGGCGCCAACCGCGCCTGCGTCATCATCGACTTGCCGTTCGGCTCCTATCAGGAATCCAAGGAACAGGCGTTCCGCAATGCCGCACGTCTGATGAAGGAAACCGGCTGCGACGGCGTAAAGCTTGAGGGCGGGGCGGAAATGGCCGAGACCGTCGCATTTCTGGTCGCGCGCGGCGTGCCGGTCTTCGGCCATATCGGCCTGATGCCACAGCAGGTTAACACATCCGGCGGTTACCGCTCCAAGGGCCACAGCGACCAGGAGCAGGACAAGATCCGGGCCGATGCCAAGGCGATCGATGAAGCCGGCGCATTTGCCATGGTCATCGAAGGCACCGTCGAACCGCTGGCGCGAGAAATCACCGGAACACTACGCGCCGCAACCATCGGAATTGGCGCATCTCCGGCTTGCGACGGCCAGATCCTGGTGTCCGACGACATGCTGGGCCTGTTCAACGATTTCAAGCCGCGCTTCGTTAAGCACTTCGCCGATCTCGCCCAGGTGATTTCCACCGCGGCCGAAAATTACGCATCCGAGGTTCAAGCGCGAAGCTTCCCGGGCCCGGAGCACACATTCCAGATCCGCACCAAGAAGTAGTCGAACGGACTATGTCTCTGACGTCCGCTCGAGTTGGTAAACCGCATCGTTGAACAGATCGACCTGCTTGGTGAGAAGTGCCTGCGCATCATGCAGCCCGCGATTGTAGAATTGCGGGCCGAGCACGTTCGAAAAGAACGCAGCGACACCTTCCGCTTCGAAGCGTCCCAGTTCAAGATCGAATTCATCCTGAACGTGCGCCTGAATACGCGCCACAAGACGCGCCTGCTCTTCCTTTGAAAATCCGGGTGCCTCCAAAATTCCGTCTCCCCAAAGCAAGCCCCACCCGAATATCGACAACGTGTGGCGGCTGAACCGAATCAAATATTCACAACCATAGACGCCGCTTGACTGCCGCGAACGGATTTCGAATGGCTGAAATGCAGAACCGTGTTTCTTTTCGACAAGATCTTCAAAGGGTGTGCGTGCAACAGGTCTGTTCCATCAACCCTGATGCACGTTCCATCAAACCTATTGGTTTGCCTGTACACGGCAGACAGGGTAACCGGGCTGCAAAACACGGAATTTCAGTATGTCACGCTCAGAATTCAGCGAAGGGATCACCCGGTCCATTCCGATTGTCGTCTCCGCAAGCCCCTTTGCCGTGCTTTTCGGTGCCATTGCCATCGCCAACGGCCAGACAATCGGTGAAGTCGCGCTGACCAGCGGCACCATTTTTGCCGGCGCAAGCCAGCTTGTCGGCATCGAACTGTTTGGCCACCATGTCCCGGCCTGGTTGATCGTATTGTCGATCTTTGCCGTCAATTTCCGCCATGTGCTCTATTCCGCGGCGCTCGCCCCCTTTGTCGAACATTTCTCCGCGTCGCAGAAGGCTGCAACCTTCTTCCTGCTCACCGATCCGCAGTTCGCCGAAACACTGAAGCGTGCAGAGACCGGCACAAAGGTGACCTTTGCCTGGTACATGGGGCTGGGATTGCCAATTTTTGTCGCCTGGGTCCTGCTCAGCGTCGTCGGCGCCTATTTCGGCCGCCTGATGGGCGACCCTGCCCGTTTCGGCTTTGACGTGCTGCTTCCGATCTATTTTCTCGCTCTGGTGCTCGGTTTTCGCCGCCGCAGCAATTTCCTGCCGGTGGTCGTCGTCAGCGCGCTCGCTTCGGCCATCGCCCACAAGACCGTCGGCTCTCCTTGGCATGTCAGCATCGGCGCGCTGGCCGGCGTTCTGGCTGCCGCGCTGATGCCTCCCGCCAAGGCTGAGGAAGCGAAATCCGCATCCGGTGCGGCTGCGGAGGACAGCCAATGAATGCGCACTTCAATCCCGAAATGGTGGCGATCATTCTCGCCTCGGCGGTCGCAACCTATGTCACGCGCATCGGCGGCTATGTCCTGATCCGCAAGATGAAAAACATACCGCCGCGCATGGAAGCCGCCCTCAACGCCGTGCCCGCTGCCGTTCTGACCACGCTTGTGGCGCCGGCCTTCTTTGCAGGCGGCATCGAGGTCAAGATTGCGCTTGCGGTCAGCCTGTTGGCGGGCATGCGCCTGTCGACAATCCCGATGCTGCTGGCCGGATGGGCTGTCGCCGTCGCGATCCGCCATTTCGGTGGCTGAACGGCCAGTAGGAGTGCCGGACCGCCGCACGTCAAAATCAACAATCCGGACGCTGGAACATCTTGTTATCCGACAGGATGATCCAGCGGAAACGGCTAGTGTTCGAAGGCTTCGGTCGCACGCTCCAGCCATTCACGCGCTGACGGATCACCGATCAGCGGCAGAAGCTCGGCACGCGTGCGAGCGTGATAGTCATCAAGCCATTGCAATTCCTCGCGTGTCAGCAGGTCTTCGACGATCAACTGTCGATCGATCGGCGCAAAGGTCAGCGTCTCGAAGCCGAGCATCGGCTGATCACCGCCTTCGATAACCTCCGCTTCGCGCACATAGATCAAGTTTTCGATACGGATGCCGAAGCTGCCGGGACGATAGTAGCCCGGCTCGTTCGACAGGATCATGCCCGGCAGCAATTCCTGCGTCGACAGCCGGGAAATCCGCTGCGGCCCCTCATGCACCGACAGGTATGACCCGACACCATGGCCCGTGCCATGGGCAAAATCGGCACCGGATTTCCACAACGCGATGCGCGCCAGCGGATCGAGATCGCAACCGCGCGTGCCCTTCGGAAAACGCGCCGTGCTGATCGCGATCATGCCCTTGAGAGCAAGCGTGAAAAACCGCTTCTGCTCCTCCGGCACGGCGCCGATCGAAATCGTCCGGGTAATGTCGGTCGTACCATTCACGTACTGCGCGCCCGAATCGATGAGAAACATCTCGCCGGCATTGATCATCCGATCGCTTTCGGTCGTCACGCGGTAGTGCATGATCGCGGCGTGCTCCCCGGCGCCCGAGATCGTCTCGAAGGAAATATCCTTGAGCGGGTTCTGCATCCGCTCGCCAACGCGAACCCGACTTGCTTCGAGCGCCTTGGCCGCGCCGATTTCGGTAATGGTTCCAGCCGGCTGCTGATCGAGCCAAGTCAGAAACTCGACCACGGCCACGCCGTCCTGCAAGTGGGCCACAGCCGAGCCATTCAGCTCAACGAGGTTCTTCACTGCCCGCCCAAGCTTGGCCGGATCGTTGCCGACGATGGCGGTACCACCGCCCTGCTTGATCATCTGCGCCAGCGCATGTGGCGCGAGATCCGGATCGATCAGGATGCGCCCGCCGCCGGTGGCCACTCGCTCGACCCGTTCGGCCAGCAATTGCGGATCGACCTGCTCGCACAAGTCGCGCAGGTAGGTTTCCACCTCCAGATTGGTCTTGGCGCTATCGAGGAAAAGTTCCGCCTTGCCGTCGGCCTTGATGATCGCACGCGCCAGCGGATGCGGCGTATGCGGCACGTCGGCACCCCGGATATTGAAAATCCAGGCCACTGATGAGGGGTCGCTGATCAGCACCGCCGAAAGTCCCTTGGCGGTGAGGTCAGCAGCAATCCTGGTGATTTTCTCAGCCGCCGGCACACCGGAATAGCTTTCCGGCTGAATGCTCACCTGTCCCAGCGGTTCTGCCGGTCGATCGCTCCACAGCCTGTCGATCGGATTGAACGACAGCAGGACCAGCGCACCGCCTTTGTCTTCCAGCACCTTTTCCAGCCGGCTGACCTCGACGCCGGTATGCATCCAGGGATCGATGCCAAGACGGAAGCCCTTGCCCGCATGGTTGGCGATCCAGGTATGCGGCGGTTCGCCGATCAGATCTCCAGGCGTGAAAACCGCCAGATCGACCTGCTGGGCGACTTGCGTCACATAGCGCCCGTCGACAAACACAACAGCCTCCGCATCGGTGACCAGCAATTGCCCGGCAGAGCCGGTGAAACCGGTCGCCCAGGCCAGCCGCTCGGCAGAGGCCGGCACGTATTCCCCGAGATGTTCATCCGAGCGCGGGACCAGCACGCCATCGACGCCCATTTCGGAAAACAGCGCGCGCAGCGCCGCAATGCGCTCCTTGCCGTGGAGAGGAGTGGATTTGACATCAAAGGATTGAAACATGGAAAGGCCTGCGGAATGGAGGAGTCTCGGCGACGGTTATAACAAGGCGCCACACGCCTGCCCATCCGTCGCCAGAGGTCATCCGCAGTTTCTCGATGCAATTGAACGCCAGCAATCACCAAGGCGCCTCAAATTCAGGCAAACCTCATGTTGCTATGCAGCAATTGCAGGTCTCCCGTGCCGTTGCCCACCTGACTGAACCTGCTGAATAGATCTATATATGGCTCATCGAACGACGCGGTGATCGCGTCATACCCGAAAGGAACAGAGATATGGCTAAGTCATTCCTGCGTGTCGCTTTGGACAATTTCGTTGAAGCCCGCCAGCGTCGCGCCAACCTCTATGCAAACGGCGCCCTGCAGACCCTCGATGACTCGACGCTTTCGGCAATGGGCCTGAACCGCGAAGAACTGCGTCGCAAGCCTTCGCTGCGCTCGATCAGCTGAGACCGCCTATCGGTCACGGACGGCGACAACAATATCCGCTTGAGCCCATCCTCCCAGGGCTCGCGGAATGCGCGGCATGATGCTGCGCCTAAGGCGACCTGCTTTTTGGGTCGCCTTTTTCTTTGCTGGACGTTGAGCGAAAGACCTCAGCCCTTGCCATGCCGAAGGTGGATCGTCACCCAGCCATTGCGCCAGATGGTCCGCACATGCGACAGGCCAGCACCGCTATAGGCGGCAATCACCTTCCATCGCTGCGCTGCCAGAATTCCCGACAGGATCACCGAGCCACCATCGGCCAGATTGTTGACCAGCTGCGGTGCCATCTTGATCAGCGGCCGCGCCAGGATATTGGCGATGATCAGGTCGAAGGGACCATATTGTCCGAAGGCTGTCGAATGAAAGCCAGGAGCCGTGCGGAAATCGATTCCAGTGACGATCTTGTTGCGGCGAGCATTTTCCTTAGCGACACGCACGGCAATCGGATCGATATCGGTGGCGAGCACCGGCACCGGCAGAAGCTTGCGGACCGCGATCGCCAGCACGCCGCTGCCCGTGCCCAGATCCAGCGCATTGCGAACCTTGCGGGCTCGCACCACCTCTTCGATGACTTCGAGGCATCCTGCCGTCGTTCCATGATGGCCCGTCCCGAAAGCCTGGCCGGCATCGATCTCGATCGCCACGTCGTTAAGCTGGACCTTGTCGCGGTCATGCGATCCATGCACCAGGAAGCGGCCGGCGCGCACGGGCGTCAATCCTTCAAGCGACTTGGCAATCCAGTCGATCTCCGGAATGATCTCCCGCTCGATACTGAGGTCGGAAAAGTCTGGAGCAAGCATTTCGGCCAGCCGCTCGCGGAGCTCATCCTCTTCCTCGAACGTTAGATAGATCGAAGTTTCCCAGATGTCTTTTTTCTCGTCGACCTCGGTGGTGGCGATCGCATAATCCTCCTCCCCGAAGCCGAACGTCATCACGTCGAGCACGTCGTTGGCACGAGTCTCGGTGGTCGTCACATAGAGGCGGATTTCACTCACGGGCGCAGGTCCTGTCGATCTAGACTTGAAGGGGTTGCGGTACAACGCAATCGCCGCCAAGGCAACCGCCCAGCCGGCGACAACGCGCAGGTGATCAGCCCTTCATCAGATTTTCAAGCTTCTTCACCGCGGTGTCCGGGTTCTCGCCATAGGCAATCGTGCCCTTGAAGCGACCATCCGCGTCGAGCAGGAAAATCGAGGCGGTGTGATCCATTGTGTAGTCGCCGTTCGGATCCTTTTCATCCAGCGGCACCTTCTTGGCATATACCCGGAAGCCCTTGATCACTTCGGCAACTTTCGCAGGATCACCGGCAATGCCGATCACGCGATCTGTCACGTTCGAGATGTACTGGCCGAGAAGCTCGGGGCTATCACGCTCGGGATCGACAGTGACGAAATACGCCTGCAACCCCTTGGCATCGGGATCAACCTGCTTCATCCAGCCATTGAGTTCGAAAAGCGTGGTCGGGCAGACCTCCGGGCAATGGGTGAAGCCGAAGAACAGAGCCGTCGGCTTGCCGCGAAAGGCCTGTTCGGAGATGGCCTTGCCATTCTGGTCCACCAGTTCGAAAGGCACACCGAATGGACCTTCGGCGATCTTGTCGCCGGATTGCGTAACGGTCAGCGTCAGCCAGCCCAGCAGACCCGCCATGATCAGCACGCCCGCCCATAAAATGACCCGCAAAGTCCGCATTTCAAAGTCCTCAACAAAATTGGCCACCGATTGAGCCGGATAAGCCGCGCTTCGGTGAAAGGCAATTCAACTCGCCGTCAAATCCGCCTCAAGCGCTGATTTGTCGCAAAAACCATGTCGAAGGTGATTAGAAACAATAGGACAGGCCGGTCTCGACCAGACTGAGAAAGATCGCAGAACCATAGCGCATCCAGCCGATGAAGATCAGGCACGCGATGAGGACACTGGCCAGCCCGATGGCGGCAAGAGGGAGAAACTTGAGGCGGCGCTCTGCAGTGAACATCATACGAATATAGCGCGTTTATCGCTCTGATAAAACCGGGGATCGGGCTGGTTCGCGGACAAAACTTGACCGAGATCAAGGAAGCCATTTGATTTTTGCTGAAACATTGCACGCAGGCGGGTGTCTTGGGAGGGACCAATGGAAGAACAGGCGATACACAGTGGTCAGACGCCGAAGTTCCGCGTCAACCGTCTGATGGGATCCGATGTCACCGCTGCATTTCGCGATGGCTGGCGCGATTTCCGCCGCTATCCGGCGATCGGTTTGTTTTTCGGGACCATCTATGCATTGGGCGGCCTCTTCATTGCCGTCGTTCTTGTCCACTATCATCTTCCCTGGATGATCATCCCGGTCGCAATCGGTTTTCCCCTGATCGGTCCTTTCGTCGCCGTTGGCCTCTATGACGTCAGCCGGCGCCATTATCGTGGCGAAGACGTCCGATGGTCGGCGGTCCTCACCGAGGTTTTCCGCCAGCGCGAACGTCAGTTGTCGTGGATGGCTTTTGTCGTCCTGTTCATTTTCTGGATCTGGATCTACCAGGTGCGCCTGCTCATGGCACTGTTTCTCGGTTTCAGGATCCCCGCATCTCTGGATGCCTTTGCACACCTGCTGATCTCGACACCGCACGGCCTGCTGTTCCTCGTCGTCGGAACGGTCGTTGGCGCCGTTCTGGCAACCATACTCTTCACCGCGACCGTCATTTCCATGCCGCTTCTGCTCGACTACGACGTCGACTTTGTCACGGCCATGCTGACCAGCATGCGCACGGTTCTGGAAAATCCGCTGCCGATGCTCTCTTTCGGCGCGGCAGTCGCAACGCTGGCGATCCTCGCGCTGGTACCCGGCTTTCTCGGTCTGTTGGTCGTCTTGCCGGTCGCCGGACATGCGACATGGCATCTTTACCGTCGCGCCATCAGCAAAATCTAGGCTCACGACCGGGAATATCGGTGATCCGCCGCCGCCCGGCAGCATCGTTAGCCGTAGATTAACTAATATTCAGGATTCTTAATACGCGTTGCGATCCCGCCGGGTCGCGCACGGACATGAACCGTCCGCCAGGCCGCCAAACCGCCTCCCTGGTCTTCGCATGACATGCTTCCGGCTGGCACACGCCAGCGGAACACGCGCTTGGGGAGACAAATGCTAAATTTCATTTCAGGACAAAGCCTGTCGGTTCGCCAGCGGCTCATGACACTCGGTGTCGCAGCGGTGGTTGGTATCGGTTCGATGCTCGGCGTCGGCTGGTATCAGAACGCCGGGCTGGACAGCGCCCTCCGGCGCGCCGTTCAGATGAAGGCCGACGTTGAACGTGTCAACGAGATGCAACTCGCCAACGCCAATCTGGTATTGGCGGCCATGGACACGATCATCGACCGCTCGGAAGGGGCTATCCAGCCAGAGCGCATCGCAATCATCGACACAGCTGTCAATCTTTTGGCCGCGGGCTCGTCCACGCTCAAATCGATTGCGAACGAGGCCGGAGCAGCCTCCGAGGTTGCAACTTACGACGACGACCTGAAGGCCGTCGCTGGTGCGATCCAGATCGATTTGAAGCGCCTGGTCGAGAATGGTGCTGCAGAAGAAGACTATGCCGCCATCGACGATGCGATCGACGGTGCCGGTGAGCGGCTCGGAAATGTCCTCAGCAAGATTGCCACACTTGGCGGCAAGGAAGTCGAAGAGCGGGTCGGCGAAGCGACAGCCCGCAGCCGCAGCGCCCTGTCTGTCCAGCTCAGCCTCGGCGGCATCGCTTTCGTCCTCGTGGTGCTGCTGCAGTTGATCCACGGCAATTCCATCGCCAACGGCATTCGCAGCGTCCGGGCGAGCATGCAGCGCATTGTCGACGGCGATTACGATAGCGAGGTCGAAGGCACCGACCGCCAGGACGAAATTGGCGGCATGGCCCGTTCGACCGACATATTCCGCAGGGCCGCAATCGAAAAGCGCGATCTTGAAACCTCTACCCGTGACACCAACCGACAGAACGAAGCCGAGCGCGAAAGCCGTACCGCCGCGATGGAGGCCGACACCCGTGCATTGAAGCTGGCTGTCGATGCACTCGGCGGCGGGCTGATGCAGCTGTCTGAGGGCGACCTCTGCGCCGAGATCAGGGGTCCCTTCCCGGCTGATCTGGAACGTTTGCGCAATGACTTCAACCAGGTCACACTGCACCTGCGCACCGTCATGGGCGAGATTGCCGCCAACAGCAGTTCGATTCGCGCCAACGGCCAACAGATGCGCAGTGCCGCCGACGACCTCGCACGCCGTACCGAACAGCAGGCGGCCTCCCTTGAGGAAACCTCGGCCGCCCTTTCCGAAATTACGGCAACCGTCCAGAGCGCGACCCATCGCGCCGAGGAAGCAAGCCATATGGTCGATGACGCCAGGGACTTCACCGAGAAGTCTGGTCTTGTGGTCAACGACGCGATGGCCGCGATGGAACGCATCGAGGATGCAACGGGCGAGATCGGAAAGATCATCAACGTCATCGACGAAATAGCGTTCCAGACCAATCTGTTAGCGCTGAACGCAGGCGTCGAGGCCGCTCGTGCGGGGGATGCCGGCAAGGGCTTTGCAGTCGTGGCGCAGGAAGTTCGGGCATTGGCCGGGCGCGCTGCCGAAGCCGCCCGCGACATCAAATCCCTGGTCGGGCGTTCGTCTGAAGAAGTCAAAACCGGCGTCGAATTGGTGACCGCAACCGGCGATGCACTGCACCGCATTGGCGAAGACGTTCTCAGAATTAATGAGCACGTTAAGGCAATCGTTACCAGCGCACGTGAACAATCGGTTGGACTGAGTGAAATCAATTCTGCCGTGGGCCAGATGGACCAGGTTACCCAGCAGAATGCAGCCATGGTAGAACAGACCAATGCTGCAAGCCATACCCTGGCGGGCGACGCGGAAAACCTGTCGCGCCTCGTTGGACAATTCCAGGTGGGTAGCGACCAGCCGGTCGCCGCTTACCGCCCGGAGCCGGCCCAGGTCGCCTCCAAACCGAGACCATCTCCTGCAAAGGCCTTGATCGAAAAGGTTGCAGGAACATTCAACCGAACGACTCCGGCGTCCTCAAGCAACGCCGCAGTAGCAGAGCACTGGGAAGAGTTCTAACATGTCTAACGCAATCAAGCAGTCTGGCGCTTATCTGGAAATCGTATCCTTCCATCTGGCCGAGCAGGAATTCTGCATCGACATCATGGCCATCCGCGAAATCCGTGGCTGGGCACCGGTGACGCCGATGCCGCATACTCCGCCTTACGTTCTCGGCCTGATCAACCTTCGCGGCGCCGTGATCCCGGTTATCGACATGGCCTGCCGCCTGGGCATGAACATGACCGAACCGTCGGAGCGCGCGGCAATCATCGTCACCGATATCGCCGGCAAGCTGGTCGGCCTTCTGGTCGAACAGGTTTCCGACATGATGACCATTCGTGGCGAAGACCTTCAGCCGGCTCCGGAAATCATTCCGGAAGAGCAGCGCGCATTCTGCCGCGGTATCGTTGCGCTGGAAAAGTCGATGGTCTGCTTCCTCAATCTCGACACGGTCATCGCCGACGAGCTTGCCCAGGCCGCATAAGCCGAACCTCTCTTCCCAGGGACAAGGCCCCGCCACGGCGGGGCCCGCCCCATCCAGAACGTGATGACGCAATTGGCGAAAGCAGGTTGCGATTTTTTGCGTCGGCAGACGCAGCCGACGTTGGGCCCGCTTCGTGCCGGGTGCGTGATGCTTCCATTTTAATCGGAACATGTCGATCTCCGGGGAGTTCTACAATCACTTCCAAAAGAAAAAACGGAAGTTTCTGTAAGGAAACCAAGGAGAAAGATCATGAATTCTGTATTTAGGATCGCACTTGCAGGTGCCATGACCGCCGCTTCGCTTTCTGGTGTGGCACTGGCGCAGACTGCCACCAAGCCGATGGTGGACACCACGACGACCACCAACTCGACGGCCATGGATGACAATGTCTCCGTTGTGATGATGAGCAGCCTGGAAGGCGAGAACAATAGCGCCAAGTTTGCCGAGATCGAAGCGCTGTCCAAGAGCGAAACCGCGCTTGCCGAAACACGCAGCATGATCGAAGGCGATGCCAATCTCGCCGCTGCTCTGACAGCAAAGAACGTGCAGCTGGAGAACGTGGTTCACATCGAAACCGCGGCCAATGGCGGCAAGGTTGTCTACGTCAAGTAATTGTCGGATATCGGATCATAAGCGCCCTGGAGCCCAAAGGCTTCAGGGCGCTGTCCGTTTGGCGCAGGCCCGGTGAACAGATCCTTGCCCGGCCTTGGACACGACCGAACCACTTTGGACGGCGATATTGGGGATCACGCCGCCCGGTCCAGCCCGTCATGTACGTGGCAAAGTGCACCTCAAAGCAAAAGTGACCTTCGTCACACCGGCCTGTATATGCGCCGATGCACCCTAAAACGGTCGATCAGTTTGGCTTACCCTTGGTCCATGTCACCGGCTGATTGAACAGCGGCACAGTCGAGATCGCCATCTTTGCCGAGCCGTCGACAACTTGGCGCGAATGAATGAGATAGATCAGCGTGTCATTCTGCTTGTCATAGATCCGGTTGACCACCAGCGACTTCCAGATGATCGACAGGCCCTCGCGAAATACTTCCTCACCCTCCTTCGACAAATCGATATCGCCGATCTCGATCGGGCCGGTCTGCCGGCAGGCGATTGAATTATTGGAGGGATCCTCGAACCAGTTGCCCTTCGACAGACGATCGATGATCGAACGGTCGAAATAGGTGACATGGCAGGTCACGCCCTTGACGCCGGGATCGCTGACCGCCTCGACAATGATGTCATTGCCCACCCAGTCGACCCCGACTTCGCCGACCACTTCCGCGCTGGCCGCAACGGGCAACAGCGCCAGAGCTGCGGCACCGGCGAGGTTTCGAATGGTCTTTGCAATTGTCATCGAGCTATCTCCACTATCATCTCTGCAGAGACTTAAGGCAGATCCGCCCCGTTACAAGGCGCGTGCCGAAACCTTGCGCACCGAACAGGCCTGATAGCCCGCTGCATGCAGGCGTCCGGGCGTCAGCCCGATCATCGCAGCCAGATCAAGGATCCGTGCAGCACCCTTCTGTTCTGCCATGACGATGGATGCCTGGGCGCAGACCACAGCGTCTTCCGCGGCATTGTGGTGGACAAACCGCATGCCCAGATGATCGGCGAGAATGTTTAGCTTGTGCGACGGCAGATGCGGCCAGACGCGTTGTGCCATCTTCACGCTGCACAGGTAGGATAAGGTCGGATACGCCATGCGATAGCCATCAAGCGATGCCCGCCAGACCGAAAAATCAAACGCCGCATTGTGTGCGATCATCGTCGCCCCGGCAAAATCCTCGGCGAACTCGTCCATCACCTCGGGAAACTCACCGGCATCTTCGACATGCTCGGCGCGAATTCCATGGATCGCGACATTGAACAGCGAGAACCGCATGCTCCTCGGCCTGATCAGACGCTCTTCCACCCGCACGATCCGGCCATCCTCGATCCAGGCAAGCCCCACGGAGCAGGCACTGCCGCGTTCCTCGTTGGCGGTCTCGAAATCGATGGCGATGGTCTTCAACGGATGCGACTCTTCTCAACGGCAGTTCACCTTGTCATAACCGAGACCGCAAGTGACGCAAACCCGGATTGACGAAGACCCGCCGACAACGCACAGTAACCGCATGATCGCTAACCGCTCGACCCATCTCGTGATGATGCTCACCACCGTTCCTTCAGGGAACGTGGATGTTTCGTTGCGCGGCTAGACGGCGTATCGATCACCCCACGAACCCTGCCGGGATGAGCAGGGTTCGAAAAGTCCCTGCTCCCCGCAAATTTGAAGGAGAGCAGCGATGCAGCAAGAGCCACCTATAAATCCGACAGCGGGCCCGATCATGCGGGCCGACAAGAGCCCTGTCGCGCGTGATGCCCGATGGCCGGTCGATCTCTCGATTCGGGCGCAATCGCCTGACGATGCAAACGGAATTGCCGAGCTGCAGAGCATGCCTGGCGTCCGCGCCGGTACGTTGCGTCCGCCCTATCCGCGTATCGCGGATATCCGCAAGCATATCGAGAATCAGCCTGCCAACACCGTGGCCCTGGTTGCGATCCTGGAAGGACGGCTCGTCGGCAATGCCGGTTTGACACGCCTGCCCGGTCGCCGCAGCCATGTCGGCGAGATCGGTATGGCGGTGCATGATGTCTATCAGGGCCGCGGCATCGGCCGGGCTCTGCTCGGCGAACTTGTTGCCAATGCCTTCGACTGGATGGACATCAGACGGCTTGAACTGACTGTCTTCACCGACAATGTCCCGGCGATTGCTCTCTATGAAAGCTTCGGCTTCGAACGTGAGGGCTCCCATCGCGCATATGCATTGCGCGCGGGCAGATATGTCGACGCCTATGCAATGGCCAGGATAAAAACCTGACGCTGCACGGGTCTGATGACCCCGGGCGCGGCAGGCGGGGCAGCGTTTTGGTTGCCCCGCCTTCACCATATGCGGCCTTTTGCACGCAGCCCCCTATACTTTCCGGGCCGAGACGAGTAGGAACGGCGCCAACATACCCGCAATCGGCGGGCGCGGTGCTTTGGCCCGCAAGAGACACCAATTTCGAAAGTTGACCCCGATGACTGATTTTGACGGCATCGTCCCGGCGATCGCCGAGGCATTGCGCCAACGTGGCTATGACACGCTGACCCCCGTGCAGCAGGCGATGATCGACCCCGATCTCGAAAGCCAGGACGCACTCGTCTCCGCCCAGACAGGTTCCGGCAAGACGGTTGCCTTCGGCCTCGCGCTTGCCCCGACGCTGCTCGGAACCGAGAACCGCTTCGGCCGCGCGGCAGCCCCGTTGGCGCTTTGCATCGCACCGACACGCGAGCTGGCCATGCAGGTCATGCGCGAACTGGAATGGCTCTACGAGAAGACCGGTGCGGTCATCGCCTCATGCGTCGGCGGCATGGATGTACGCAACGAGCGCCGTGCGCTCGAACGTGGCGCCCATATCGTCGTCGGCACGCCGGGCCGACTGCGCGACCACATCACCCGCCGCGCGCTTGATCTGTCCGAACTGCGCGCCGTCGTTCTCGACGAAGCCGATGAAATGCTCGACCTCGGATTCCGCGAAGATCTCGAATTCATCCTAGAAGCCTCGCCGGACGAACGCCGCACCCTGATGTTCTCGGCAACGGTTCCGCGCTCGATCGCCGACCTTGCCAAGAATTTCCAGCGCAATGCAAAGCGTATCGAGACCGTTTCCGAAAAGAAGCAGCACGTCGACATCGAATACCGCGCGCTGACAGTTGCCAATCCGGACCGAGAGAACGCCATCATCAACGTCCTGCGTTTCTACGAGGCTCGCAACACCATCGTCTTCTGCTCGACCCGCGCCGCTGTCAATCATCTGACCGCGCGTCTGCACAATCGTGGCTTCTCAGTCGTCGCTCTGTCTGGCGAACTGTCGCAGAACGAGCGTACGCACGCCCTTCAGGCCATGCGTGATGGCCGTGCCCGCGTCTGCATCGCGACCGACGTCGCCGCCCGCGGTATCGACCTGCCCGGCCTCGAACTCGTCATCCATGCCGACCTGCCGAACAATTCGGAAACCCTGCTGCACCGTTCGGGCCGTACCGGCCGCGCCGGCAACAAGGGCGTTTCCGCCCTGATCGTGCCGGTCAGCGCCCGCCGCAAGGCCGAGCGCCTGCTCGCCGGCGCCAGCGTCCAGCCGACCTGGGCCCTGCCGCCATCCGCCGACGAGGTGCTGGCCCGCGACGACGAGCGCCTGCTTGCCGATCCGGCTCTGGCACAAGCGATCAACGAGGATGAAGCCCCCTTTATCGCAACGCTTCTGGCCCAGCATGGCGCCGAACAGGTTGCAGCCGCCTTCCTGCGGCTGCAGCGCGGCAATCGCTCGGCTCCAGAAGATCTGATCCCCGTCGCCCTCCAGGCAGAACGCAAGCGTCGCGAAGGCGAAACCTTCGAGCAACGCCCGACAGAACTGCGTCCGCGCAGCGAATTCGGCCCGAGCGTCTGGTTCTCGCTGTCGGTTGGGCGTCGCCAGAGCGCCGAGCCGCGCTGGCTGATTCCAATGATCTGCCGCAACGGCAACATCACCAAGAATGAAATCGGCGCGATCAAGATGCAGCCGGAAGAGACCTTCGTTGAAATTGCCAAGAGCAATCTCGAGCAGTTCCTCACGGCGCTCGGCCCCAACAAGGCCCTCGAGCGCGGCATCACAGTGACCCAGCTGCCCGGCGTGCCGGACTTCTCGGCACCGCCGAAGGAACGCGCAGCCCGTCCGCCGCGCGAAGAAGGCGAACGCCAGTCCTATGGCGACAAGAAGCCCTTCGCCGACAAGAAGCCCTATGGCGACAAAAAGCCCTACGGTGACAAGAAGCCGTATGCGGCAAAGAGCGAAACTGCCGAACGCAAGCCTTACAAGGACGACATGGCGCGCGCCGACGCCGACGTCTGGGGCGACGCACCGGCACGGCCCAGGCGTGACGATTCGACCGGGGCCAAGCCCGATTTCAAGAAGAAGCCGAAGAGCGCGTCTAACGCCTGGGACAAGCCGGCCAAGTCCGATTGGGCCGGCAAGCCGAAGGGCGACAAGCCCGCATATGCCGGCAAGCCGAAGTTCGACGATCGCGGCCCGTCGGCCGGTCCGAAAAAGAAGACCTTCAAGCCCAAGGTCTGAGTGATCGATGGGGCAGTCTATGCCCCATCCCGCCTCTCCGAGGCACGGGCTCCGTCACTGATGGAACAAGCCCCGCCCCCTGCGCATTGAGTGCGCGAAGGGGAACAATTTCACATGGCCGCCAACAGCGCTCGACACAAGACCTCCACGGATATCCACGATTTCCTGACAGGGCTTGCCCGTGGCCTGGCTGGCGCCCTGCTGTTTGCGCTGCCTATGCTGATGACCATGGAGATGTGGAGCCTCGGTTTCTACATGGAGCGCGTGCGACTGCTCCTGCTCTTGATCATCAACATCCCCTTGCTTGTCTTTCTGTCGCACCGGATCGGCTTCGAGCACACCAATTGCTGGAGCAGCACCATCCGCGATGCGCTGGTTGCCTTCGGCATGGGCATCGCGGCAAGCGCTGCCCTCCTGCTGGTCCTCGGGGTCATCACCACAGACATGCCGCCACGGCAATGGGTCGGCATGGTCGCGATACAGGCGGTGCCGGCGAGCATCGGCGCCCTGCTCGCACGAAGCCAGCTAGGCATGGGCGCCGATCATGAGGACGAGGACGAGGAAAAAGACGCCGACGAGACCGACCACTCATCTGAAGGCAGCAGCTATGTCGTCGAACTCTCGATGATGGCCGTCGGCGCGCTGTTTCTGTCGCTCAATCTGGCGCCCACGGAAGAGATGATCCTTCTCGCATACAAGATGACGCCCTGGCATACACTTGCACTGATCGCCATCTCCATCGGCATGATGCACGGCTTCGTCTATGCCCTGTCCTTTCGCGGTGGCCACCGGCTTGAAAGCGGCGTGCCCGGCTGGCATGCCTTCATCCGCTTCACTCTGCCCGGCTATCTCGTGGCATTGGCCATCAGCCTTTTCACCTTGTGGACCTTCGAGCGGCTGGACGACACGGGCGTGACGCAGATTGTTCTGATCGTCATCGTCCTGGGCTTACCGGCAGCCATCGGTGCGGCTGCCGCACGGCTCATTTTGTAGGAAGATCGCCAATGACCAGTTTGGAGAGCAAAAAGGTGGCAAGAAAAGGCAAGCCCCCGAATACCGAGCGCCTTAAACCACACTGGATAGAGTGGCTGACCGGTGCGGTCTCCTCGCTTCTCATCCTCGCCATCATCGGTTGGGTGAGCTATGAGGCCGTCAATGGGACAGACACCCCTGCCGAGTTGCGCGTCGACATTGCATCGATCGAAAAAACGGGCGCCGGTTGGCGGGTGCTGTTCGACCTGAGCAACAGCGGCGAAGCCACCGCAGCGGCCGTCGAAGTGCGCGGTACCGTGACCGATCGCGGTCGCTTCGTTGAAGAGGCCGCAGTCATATTCGACTATGTTGCGGCACGCTCCATTGCGCATGGCGCATTGATCTTCACTCAGGATCCAGCCGGCCGCGACCTCAATATCCGGGCTGTCGGCTTCAATGAACCATGATATCGGCACCATCCTGGATCAGGCGGCACGCCCTGCCTTAAACCGCAATTGCTCAAGCATCCGGCCAATACCGTCAGAAAGTTCGATCGACGGCGCCAACCCATAGTCAGCCTGCATTCGGGTATCGCCGCAACGATAGAATACGCCTTCAGGCTTGTCGGACAGGCCGGAGACCTTCGGGTCCCATCCGATTTGCCTGGCGACCTCCTCGGCAAGTGTAATGAACGAGGTTGCAATACCGGTCGAAAGGTTAAGGCTCGCGCCCGTTGGCAACCTGTCCACGGTGCGCCAGACGAAATCCACACAATCGGAAATATGGATAAAATCGCGGCATTGCCGTCCGGATCCCCAGACGAAAACCTCGTCTCTGCCCATCTCGGCCATCAGACGCTGGCAGATCGCCGGAAAGGGATAGGCCAGATCCTGATCCTCTCCGTAACCGCTGAACGGCCGATAGGCCACCGCTCGCCCGCCATAACGCTCGACATAGAGCTTCATCAAAAACTCGCCGGTCAGCTTCGCCCAACCATAGCTGAGATCAGGAACACCGAGGCCTTCCTGGAACGAGATCATCTCCTCTCTCAACAAGGTATGCCCGATCGCCCTCTGGTGGCCGATCGAATAGGCGGCACTCGAACTGAAGAAGACGACGCAGCCCGGGCGCGTGGCCGCCGCCCATTTCCACATCAATGCATCAACCGCAAGGTCCTCGGCCACGCTAAGCGCTTGCGTCTCCATCATGATCCGCCCCCCGACAACCGCAGCAAGGTGGTAGACATAGTCGAAACGTTCGTTAGTCCGGGCAAAATAGTCGCGGCAATCGGACGACACGAAGGTAAACCGACCCTTCGGCGGAACCGGCCAGTGTTCGGGAAGAAGGCCACCGGTCCCATGGACAACACTGTCGACGCAGACGACATCGAGCCCCTCTGACAAGAGACGCGCGCAGAGATGACGTCCGACAAATCCGGCCCCACCGGTCACCAAAGCCCTTGTCATGACATCCCTCTCTCAGTGCACGGACAAACTCGAATTGCCTCTGTAGATATCGACGATCCGCTGGCGCCATTCGTCGTTCGACGGCGCAATGCGTTTGCCGTATTCGTAAGCGCCCTCACTCAAGTTGCGCACGAGTGCGTCATTGTCCATCAGCGCGATCTTCTCGGCGAGCGAAGCTGCATTGCCGCTCTCGAACACAAGCCCTGCACCATTGCGGGAGACTTCCTCGGCGATCAGCGCATTGCTGCTTGCGATCACGGGAATGCCGCTCATCACCGCCTCGGCCGCCACGAGGCCGTAGGGCTCGGGCATGCGCGAAGGCATGATGAAGAAACGTGCCTCCGCCGCCATCCGGTTGACTTCGCTGTCTTCGAGCCAGCCGGGCACGTAGCAGTGCGGCAGGGCTGCCTGCATTTCCTGAAGCAAGGGCCCGCGCCCGATCAGCGTCGCGGCCCGGCCGGTGCAGTTCAGCGCTTCGGCAAGCGTTCGCACGCCCTTCTCCCAGGTCATGCGACCGAGGAAAAGAGCGCGGCTGTTTTCCCAGGCCCTGACCGGTCCGGCCGTCAGGGGTTTGCAAGGCGTCCTCAGCGTCTGGAAATGCTGGAGCGCGCCACCCGTCAGGTGCAGCTCCATATTCTCATGCGCCAGGATGACCTCGACCCGCCCCCAGAAGTCCTTGCCGGCAGAGGTCTGGGTCAGCATGCGGCTGACCCGCCAGAGCTTGTGCAGATAGTTCCGCTTGTCGCAATTGCTGGCAAGGCAGCCGAACGACATCGGCTGCTGTTCACAGACTTCGCCAGTGTTGAAATTCAGATAGCCGCCATTCGGACAGGTCAGGAAAAAATCATGGGCCGTGACGATGACCCGCGCACCATGTTTGGCCAGCGCGTGAAAGATCGAAGGCGACAGGATCTGCGACCAGCCATGCACATGCACGACCGTCTTTTCCGCGCTGGCACCCAGGAGCCGGTCAAGCGCAGCATAGGCCTGCCGATTGAAATTCCGATCCACCACGTCACGCAGGCGAACCCCGTCGCGCAAAGGTGTTTCGCCCAGTGCCTCGACCTTTGCCGCCGGAAAATTGCGGCGCACGCCCTCGCCGTCGTCACCGACCAGCACCGTGCAATCGAGCCCGGCCGAGAGGCCGGCCTCCACACATTGCATCGCCACCTTGGTGGCGCCACCCAAAATCACAGAGACATCATTGATCAGAATAAGCCGCATGACCCGCCGTGATGCAATCGAGGATAGAGCAAACGAGAAAGGGCGGCGCAACCTACCGCGGCGCGCCATTTCCCTCGTTCTCAGGCCTGATTGACCGCTATTTCAGGGGGTAATTCAACTTATCCTTTTTCACTAGACGAAGAGGTATTTTGCCCCTTCCGGGCCGTCTCCATCAGCCTCTCCAAACCGCTTTCAGCCGCCGATGAGTTCGAGCCATTCGTCTTCCGTCATCACCGCAACACCCAGTTCTCGGGCCTTGTCGAGCTTGGACCCCGCGCCGGGACCAGCCACGACATAGTCGGTCTTTTTCGAGACGGAGCCGGCAACTTTGGCACCCAGTCCCTCGGCGCGCGCCTTGGCTTCATCACGGGTAAAACGCTCCAGAGAGCCGGTGAACACGACTGTCTTGCCGGCGACAGCGCTGTCGGTCGCAACCTGTGCTTCCGCATCGAGCGGCGTTACCTCGTCCAGCAGCCGCTGGACAACTTCCAGATTACGCGGCTCCTTGAAGAACTCGACAATCGAGGCCGCAACCACCTCGCCAATGCCATCGATGCTGTTCAGTTCGTTCCAGGCTTCGCCATGTCTCGGAGCCGCCGCCTGCATCGCCTCGGCGAAGGCAGCGTAGGAACCATAGGAGCGCGCCAGCAGCTTGGCGGTGGTCTCGCCGACATGACGAATGCCAAGTGCGAAGATGAAGCGCTGCAGGGCAATCTCGCGCCGCGCATCGATTGCATCGAACAGCTTGCGCACGCTGACGCGACCAAAGCCCTCGATATTCTCAAGCTTGGTCAGCAGAGAACTTTCCTGGCGCCTCTTCAGGGTAAAGATATCGGGTGCCGTGCGAATTGAAAGCGATGGATCTTCGGCCTCAAAGAAGAAATCGACCTGCTTCGTCCCCAGACCCTCTATATCGAAGGCGTTGCGCGAAACGAAATGCTTGATGTGCTCGACCGCCTGTGCCCGGCAGACGAAGCCGCCGGTACAGCGCGTGACAGAATCGAGCTTGCCGGTTTTCTCGTTTCTCTCGCGCACGGCATGGCTGC
>ERZ1034401.50-NODE-50-length-41107-cov-3.942317_pt1 | contig 41107 bp, 38 predicted proteins | sample MGYA00520601_ERZ1034401 | MGnify/ENA primary metagenome ERZ1034401 (study PRJEB33736, sample SAMEA104288476) | Azolla filiculoides | biome: Urban; feature: water surface; material: ditch water | place: Netherlands | collected 2014 ... | reverse complement strand
CAACGCCGCCGGTCGATCTGTCGACCGGCGGTTTGTTTGTCATGAAGACGATGGCCGCGCGGCTTTCGAGGGGATTGTTTCATGCGTCTGACCGCAACTCATCCGCAGCTCAGCGAACGTGGCGCTCTGGTCGAGCGGCACTGGCAGGAGCTTGCCTCACGCCGGCGGATGTACACGCTTTTCGGCGTGGTCCTTCTGCTTCTAGCCGTCAGTGGTTCGCTGTGGTTTGCCAACGAGACCAATTCCGGCAAGTTCTTCGAACGCCTGCCCTATCTCTTCGACTTCGTCGAGGAACTGGTGCCGCGCGACGCTACCGAAATCTGGCGCGCGATGTTCGACCTTGCCTCGCCCTATGACGACGGCAGCCTGAAATACAACTATCCGGAAGGCCGTCTCTACATCACCGAGACGCTCTACATTCCAGAATATATCTACAAGATGGTCGAGACCATCAATATCGCGCTGTTCTCCACGGTGATCGGTGCGATCTTCGGCTTCGGCCTGGCGTATCTCGCGGCCAAGAACATGATGCCGCTCGCCTGGGTCCGCTGGCCGGTGCGCCGCACGATGGAGATCCTGCGCGCCTTTCCCGAAGTGGTGATCGCGGGCTTCTTCCTTGCCATTCTCTCTCTCGGTCCGATCCCGGCGATTGCCGCGGTATCGCTTCACACGATCGGTGCACTCGGAAAACTGTTCTTCGAGGTCATCGAAAATGCCGACATGCGGGCCGACGAAGGTCTGCGCGCCGTCGGGGCCAACTGGTTCGAGCGGGTGTGGTTCGGAATCACGCCGCAAGTCATGCCGAATTTCGTCAGCTATTTCCTGCTGCGCTTCGAGATCAATGTGCGCGCATCGACAATCATCGGCGCCGTTGGCGGCGGCGGGATCGGCGAATTGCTGCGCCTGTCGATCAGCCAGGGCCACGAGGCCAAGACGCTCGCCATCGTGCTGCTGCTGCTGCTCACCATCATCGGCGTTGACCAGTTGTCCGCCACCCTGAGGCGCAAGCTGGTCGGCGAGCAGGCCTTCCAGTCGGTTCAGTGAGGATAGATCCCATGTCGATGACCAATGCCGCCGAACTGAACCGCCTTGCCGAGCGTTATCCGCATGTGCTGCAGCGCTCGCTATGGCAGCGTTTCAACGTACCGATCTCGGTCGGATTGATTGTCCTATACCTGAGCTTCAGCTGGTGGTTCTTCGCCTTCGGAAAGACGATCTCCGAAGCCAACTGGGGGATTGCCGGCAACTATCTCGCCGACTGGGTGTCGTTCGAGATCAGGCCGGATTTCGAGATTGCCGCCGATGGGGCGATCAACATCGTCTATTCCCGTTTCGACCCGATCGGCCCCAATCCCAACCCCGATTGGATCAACGCCGAACGGCAGAGCGTAACGCGCACCATCGCGGCAGAACCGGCAACACAGGCGGCAGTACCTGCGGCCAAGGCGCCCTCGGCTTTCAGCTTCATGCCAAAGCCGGCGGATGCGCCCACAGCAGCCGTTGCGGCGCAGGCCGCGCCGACGACGGTCACCGAAGACGTGATCACGCATGCCGCCGTCACGCTTGGTTCTGCGGCTCGTGTCGACATCACCCCGACCCGGATAACCCTGGTGCGCAGCGGCGAGAGCATCGACCTGGCCCTTGACCACCGCGGCGATACCGTCACCCTGAACGGTGCCAAGCCCGACTGGATCGACCAGCGCAGCGCCGGCGGCCGCGTGGTTGCCTATTTCGGCTTTGCCGGCTGGGTCGAAGTGAGCGCGGACCGCGTGCGAATCCGCAAGCGCTTCCTCGGCTGGGAAAACTTCGTCTTCGATACCAATTCGCCGTTCTTCGACATGCCGATCAGCAAGCTGGCCGACACGATCATGTCGGGCGATCGCATCGATCCGAAGATGAGCAACCTGGCGCTGGCCTGGAACAATTTCCTCTACAATGCCTCCTGGCAGCATCTGGATGTGTGGACCAAACTGCTGCAGACGATCGTCATGGCTTTTGTCGGCACATTGTTTGCCATGCTGGTCGCCTTTCCGCTGTCGTTCATCGCGGCGCGCAACATCACGCGCAACCGGCCGGTCAATCAGGTGACCAAGCGGCTGTTCGACTTTCTTCGCTCGGTCGACATGCTGATCTGGGCGCTGTTTTTCACCCGCGCCTTCGGTCCGGGACCGCTGGCCGGCATCTCGGCGATCTTCTTCACCGACACCGGCACGCTTGGCAAACTCTATTCGGAAGCGCTGGAGAACATCGACGACAAGCAGCGTGAGGGAGTGAAATCGGTGGGCGCGCCGGCGATCGCCGTGCAGCGCTACGGGGTGGTGCCGCAGGTGCTGCCGGTGTTTGCTTCGCAGGCGCTGTATTTCTGGGAAAGCAACACACGTTCGGCGACCATCATCGGGGCCGTTGGCGCCGGCGGCATCGGTCTGAAGCTGTGGGAAGCGATGCGAACCAATTCCGACTGGGAAAACGTTGCCTATATGGTGCTGTTGATCCTGATCGTGGTCTTCGTGTTTGACGCAATCTCGAATAGCCTGCGATCGCGGCTGATGGGTACCAAGCACTGATTGCGCCGCAATCGCTGCAACGTTTCGAAATTTCAGGACAGGTCCTTGCGATACGCCATCTACTTCACGCCGCCCGCCGATGATCCGCTGACCGTGGCTGCGGCCACCTGGCTGAAGCGGGATGCCTTTAGCGGGCGCAATGCAGACCTCGGGGATCTCGAGGGCATCGATGAGGACGAACAGCATCTCATCACCGAGGAACCAAGGCGCTATGGTTTTCATGCCACGTTGAAGGCACCGTTCGAACTGGCCACGGGGCAAAGTGAGGCCGACCTTCTCGCGGCGCTTCAAGCCTTCTGCGGTCGGGAGTTCAGCTTTGCCCTGCCAAGCGCGGTTGTCGGGCAGTTGGGTCCTTTCTTTGCCATCATTCCCGGCGCCACACATCCGCCCCTGCAGGATTTTGCCGCCCGGGTGGTCGAAGAGTTCGAACCGTTCCGGGCGCCGCTGTCAGATGCCGATATCGCGAGGCGCAATCCAGACAGGCTTGGTGCCACGCAACGGGAGAACCTCCTGCGCTGGGGTTACCCGCATGTCTTCGATGCCTTCCGCTTCCACATGACACTGACCGGGCCGATTGTACCTGAACGTAGCGCAACGATCGCTGGCGTTCTCGATCGGCGTTTTTCCGCTTTCAACCAAAAACCGCTGGCCATCTCGGGGCTGGGTCTCTTCGTCGAGACCCAGCGCGGTGCGCCGTTTACCGTTCATTCCTGGCACCCGTTGATCGGGGCCTGACACAGTAGCAGGGACTTCCCATGTCGATCGAATTTGCCCTCACCAATGCCCGTATCGTGCTGGAGGACGAGGTTGTTTCCGGCTCGGTTCTCGTGCGGGACGGAAAGATTGCCGATATCTCGCAAGGTCCGTCACAGGCCGGCGAAGATTTTGGTGGCGACTATCTGGTCGCCGGCCTGGTCGAGTTGCATACCGACCATCTCGAAGCGCATTATTCGCCGCGGCCGGGCGTGCGCTGGAACAAGATGTCGGCGATCCAGGCGCATGACGCGCAAGTCGCGACCTCTGGCATCACCACGGTGTTCGACTGCCTGCGCATGGGCTCGGACGAAGACGGCGGCTTTGCCAAGGGCGAGATGCGCGAAATGGCGGACGCCATCCAGGCGGCCGAGCGCGAAGACCGGTTGCGCGCGGAGCACCTGATCCACCTGCGCTGCGAAGTGGCATCCGACAACGTGCTCGACCATTTTTCCGATTTCGCCACCGATCCGCATGTCCGCCTCGTCTCGCTGATGGACCATTCCCCAGGCCAACGCCAGTTCCAGACGATGGAGCAGTATACGCTGTACTACAAAACCAAGCGCGGCCTTTCCGAGGAAGCTTTCGCCCGTTTCGTCGAGGGGCGCTTGCGTATGTCGGAACGCTATTCCTCGGTGCATCGCGACACGCTTGCGGCGATCTGTGCCGAGCGCGGGATTACGGTTGCCAGTCATGACGACGCGACGCTGGCGCATGTCGAGGAAGCGCAGGTTCACGGGGTGAAGCTGGCGGAATTCCCGACCAGCTTCGAGGCGGCCAAGGCCTCCCACACGGCGGGGATGAGCGTTCTTATGGGCGCGCCGAACGTCGTGCGCGGCAAGTCGCATTCGGGCAACATTGCCGCACGTGATCTGGCGGCGCAGGGCGTGCTCGATGTTCTGTCTTCAGACTACGTGCCGCTCAGCCTGTTGCATGCGCCGTTCGTGCTGGCCGACGAGATGGATGGCCTGTCTCTGCCGAAGGCGCTGGCCATGGTGACGTCGACACCGGCAAGGACTGTCGGCCTTGACGATCGCGGTCGCATCGCGACAGGATTACGCGCAGATTTCGTTCGCGTCCGCCGCGCGGAAGGCGTTCCGGTCGTGCGCTCGGTCTGGCGCGCAGGACAAAGGGTTGCCTGATGGCAGAGCGTGCAAGACAGACCGGATCGACACAACCTTCAGGCACCTTGGTCCCTTCAGGCACCCTGGTCGCCGTGGTCGGGCCGAGCGGTGCCGGCAAGGACAGCCTGATCCAGTTTGCGATGGCGCATTTTTCCGGACGGCCTGAGGTTCATCTGGTTCAACGGGTGATCACCCGGGCTTCAGATGCCGGCGGCGAAGATCATGTTGCCGTCTCGGCGGCCGGTTTCGAGGCGCAGCAGGCAGCCGGCGACTTCGCCGTGCACTGGGATGCGCATGGATTGCGCTATGGCATTCCGGCGAGTGTTCAAGACCAGCTGGCCCAGGGGCATCTGGTTCTTGCCAATGGTTCCCGTTCGGTGCTCGACCTTTTCCATCGGGCATTTCCGACGCTGCTCGTGGTCAACGTGACCGCAAGACCGGAGGTGCTGGCCAAACGGCTTGAGGCACGAGGTCGCGAAAGTGTGGCAGATATCGAGGCAAGGCTGAAGCGTGGCGGATCGCTGTCCATTCCGGCCCAATACAATTGCCTGACCATCGACAATAGCGGCCCCCTGGAAGAGGGTGGGCGCAAGCTGGTCGCGGCGCTGGAGGAACTGCTGGCGGACAGAGCCGCGCAGCAGTCCTGATCCAATCCAGTCTGTTATTTGCGCATGAAACCTTGCAGCAGTTCGGCCAAGGCCTCCGGCTGCTCGACGCTTGGAATATGCGCGCAATCCTCGATGACTTCGAACCGGGCACCCGGAATGAGGCTGGCGGCAGCCTCGACCAATTCCGGCGGCGTCGAGCCATCCTGATCACCGACGATAAGCATTGTCGGGACTGTTATGGTCGGCAATACATCGGAAAAATCGGTATCGCGCAAAGCTTCGCAGGTCAAAAGATAGCCGGCTGTTGATTGCCGCACCATCATCAGTCTGTAACCTGCCAGTTCATCGGCACGGTCTTCATGGAAAGCCGGCGTGAACCAGCGCTGCATGGCATTGTCGGCCGCACTTTCGAGGCCCTTGGCACGAATTCCCTTGATGCGCTCGGCCCAGATATCCGTTGTGCCGATCCTGGGGGCGGTGTCGCAGAGGACGAGCTTGCGGAAGAGATCGGGCCGCGCCTTCCAGAGGCCCTGGCAGATCAGGCCACCGACCGAGAGACCGCAGAAGGTTGCCTTCTTGATCTCGAGCTCATCGCAGAGCGCGGCAAGATCCGCGACGAGGTCATCCATGCCGAAAGGCTGGTCGGCACCGCCGGACAGGCCATGGCCGCGGCTGTCATAGAGCAGGACCGAAACGTCTTCACCGAGTTCGTCGAACAGCGGCAGCCAGATGCGGAAATCGGTGCCAAGCCCGTTGGAAAAGACGATCAGGTTCTTGGCCTTGGCTTCGCCGATCAGCTCATAGTGGACGACGTTGCCGTTGATTGTTTTAAAGGCCAAAGCCCTGTTCTCCTGTGTGATCGGAACGCGCGCTCAGTGCGCTTCGTCCCAGTTGTGTGCGGCGCGGGCATCGACCTTCAGCGGCACCCGCATGGAGACGGCCGGCATGGCGGCATTTTCCATCGTATCGACGATGAGCGGCATGGCAGCCTTGATCGCATCGTCCTCGACTTCGAAGATCAGTTCGTCATGCACCTGCAAGAGCATGCGTGCGCGTTCGCCAAGACCGGCCTTGGCCAGTACCGGCTCGATCTTGATCATGGCGCGGCGGATGACGTCGGCGGCCGAGCCCTGGATCGGGGCGTTGATCGCGGCGCGTTCGTTGAAGGCGCGCATCGACGGGTTGGACGAGCGGATTTCGGGATAATAGGCCCGGCGACCGAAGATCGTTTCGACATAACCATTTTCGCGGGCGAAGGCCTTGGTGCTCTCCATATAGTCCTTGATGCCCGGGAAGCGCTCGAAATATTTCTTGATGTAGTCGCCCGCCTCGGAGCGTTCGATCGACAGCTGGTTGGCGAGGCCGAAGGCGGAAATGCCGTAGATGATGCCGAAGTTGATCGCCTTGGCGCGGCGGCGGACCTCCGACGGCATGCCCTCGACCGGCACACCGAACATTTCCGACGCGGTCATCGCATGAATGTCGATGCCATCGGCAAAGGCCTGGCGCAACTGCGGAATATCAGCGACATGGGCAAGCACGCGCAGTTCGATCTGGCTATAGTCGGCCGACAGCAGCTTGTGGCCCGGCGTCGAGATGAAGGCGGTGCGGATCTTGCGGCCTTCTGCCGTGCGCACCGGAATGTTCTGCAGGTTCGGTTCCGACGAGGACAGGCGCCCGGTCGTGGTTGAGGCCAGCGAGTAGCTGGTGTGCACACGTTTGGTCTGCGGATGCACATAACCCGGAAGCGCATCGGTATAGGTGGATTTCAGCTTGGTCAGCTGGCGCCAGTCGACGATCTTGCGCGGCAATGGCGCGCCTTCGGCCGCGAGATCTTCGAGCACCTGCGCTGACGTCGACCATTGGCCGGTCTTGGTCTTGGAACCACCGGGCAGGCCCATGCGGCCGAACAGGATGTCGCCGAGCTGCTTGGGCGAGCCGATGTTGAAACGTTCGCCGGCGAGTTCATAGACCTCGTCTTCGGTGGCGGCCGCCTTCTGGGCGAGTTCACCGGAGAGACGCGACAGGATCTGGCGATCGACCGTGATGCCGCGCTCTTCCATGTCCGCCAGCACCGGCACGAGCGGCCGTTCGAGGCGTTCATATATACGGGTCAGGCCTTCGGCGGCAAGGCGTGGTTTCAGTACCAGCCAGAGGCGCAGCGTCACGTCGGCATCTTCGGCGGCATAGGCGGTCGCCTTGTCGATATCGACCTGATCGAAGGTGACCAGCGACTTGCCGGAGCCGGCGACCTCCTTGAAGGCGATCGGCGTGTGGCCGAGCCATTTTTCCGACAGGGTGTCCATGCCGTGATTGCCTCTTCCGGCATCCAGCACATAGGACATCAGCATCGTGTCATCGAAACCTTCGATGACGACGCCGTGGCGTTTCATCACCAGGTAGTCGTATTTCAGGTTCTGCGCGACCTTGAGCACGGCTGGATCTTCCAGCATGTCCTTCAGTGCCGCCAGCGCGTCGGCCATCGGGATCTGGCCTTCGGTGAGCTTGACGCCATCGCTGAACAGGTCATCGCGGCCAGTCTTGTGCGCCAGCGGCACATAGCAAGCGCGGATACTGGCAGAGCCCGGCGTGGTGCGATTGTCCTGGATTGCCAGCGACAGGCCGACCAGATCCGCCTGCATCGGATCGATCGACGTGGTTTCCGTATCAAAGGCGACAAGGCCGGTTTCGCGGGCATCGGCAATCCATTGGCGCAGCGATGGCAGATCGCGGATTGTCACATAGCCGGAACGATCAATCGGCAGCGATGCAAATGCATCGGCGCGGGCCTTGGCAAGGGTTGCCGGCCTTGAACCATCCGGATCGGCGGCACCGGCAGATGCAGCCGGCGCTTCGGCGGATGCGGAGGCAGGCTCCAAAGCCGCCGCGGGCTGGACATCAAGATCCGGGCCATGGGCTCGGCCATCGCGCTCGACCGGAACGTCGGCGGCATCGATGACAGCGGCATCGGCGCCCGTTGCCTCGGCAACACGACGGGTAAGCGTGGTGAATTCCATCGCCTTGAGAAAGGCGATCAGCCTGGGGCCATCCTGCGGCTCCAGAGTCAGGTCTTCGAGCGCCATGTCGAGGGGCACATCGGTGCGCAGTTCAACCAACTGGCGCGAGATACGGGCGAGATCGGCATTGGCGATGATGTTTTCGCGGCGCTTCTGCTGCTTGATCTCGCCCGCACGGGCGAGCAGCGTTTCCAGATCGCCGAATTCCTCAAGCAATTGGGCGGCCGTCTTCGGACCGATACCGGGGATGCCCGGAACATTATCGGTGGAATCGCCGGTCATCGCCTGCAGGTCGATCATCTTTTCCGGTGGCACGCCCCATTTCTCGACAACGTCCGGGATACCGATCTGCTTGTCCTTCATCGCGTCGTACATATGCACGTTCGGCGTGACGAGCTGCATCAGGTCCTTGTCGGAAGAGATGATCGTGACATCAGCGCCGATGGCTTCCGCAGCCCGGGCATAGGTCGCGATGATATCGTCGGCTTCGAAGCCTTCGGTCTCGATGCAGGGCAGGTTGAAGGCGCGCGTGGCATGACGGATAAGACCGAATTGCGGGATCAGGTCCTCCGGCGGTGCCGAACGGTTGGCCTTGTACTGATCGTAAAGCGCATTGCGGAAGGTCTTTGAGGAATAGTCGAAGATGACCGCGAAATGGGTGGGCGTCACGCCGACATCGGTATTGCGCGCATCGCGCAGCAGTTTCCACAACATGTTGCAGAAGCCGGAGACCGCATTGACGGGCAGGCCGTCGGATTTGCGGTTCAGCGGCGGAATGGCGTGGAACGCCCGGAAGATGAATCCGGAGCCGTCAACGAGAAAGAGATGATCGCCTTTTTTCATGTCGGCATGGATAGCGCGAGGCGGCGAAAAGGTCCATTGCGGTTTGACTGCCCAACCGCAAATTCACCGTGTGATTGAAATGCGCCGGGGCAGCTGGAGGGGAGCATCCGACGGCAAACCGGCAATCACGAAAAGCTTACCGATTTGTAATAAGCGCTTCCCTTGAAAAACCACATTCCACCGCACATTTGATACTCATCGACGCCTGATCACGTCGTAGTCTGATTGAGGCTCGTCCCCCGCCGCTTCAGACTTGGACAAAGGCCTTATCCCCCTCTCCGGGCCTTTGTCCCTATATTCTGAAGCCGTCGTGGCAGTCCCCCCCGCCCGCCACGACGGCTTTATTTATTCGGAATGCCTCATCCAAAAAATGGTCAGCCCCGGGAATGGATCGCATGCGATATTCCCGTGAAGGCAAACAGCGACATGTTCAGTCCCATGGCCCATGAACGCTCAGAATCGGCCACTTCCCTTGCGACCCAGCTGGCGCGCGGCTTTACCCGTGCCCTGCAAAGCCGGGCGGCGCGGCTTGGCTTTTCACCAGGCCAGTTTCCGATCCTGCTGGAACTGTGGGAGGAAGAAGGCCTGACGCAGCGACAATTGCTCGACCGGGTCGATGTCGAGCAGGCGACCATTGCCAACACGCTGGCACGGATGGAGCGCGACGGGCTGATCGAGCGGCGCATCCACCCCAAGGACAAGCGCGCACAACAGGTTTTCCTGACCGAAAAGGCAAGGTCGATGCGGGGTGAAGCCATGGCGGCAGCGGAGGACGCGGAGCAGGCTGTCTTTGCCGGATTCCGACGCTTCGAGAAGGAATTGCTGAAAGAATACATTCGCTGGGCAATCGCCAACACGCGCAAGCTGTGAATCAGAGAAATCTCGCGCTTGAGAAAAAATCACGCCCCGACAACCTCGAAACCGCCAACGCTTTGCTCTATCGTCCCGCCGATTTCAATCGCGCAGGATATTGCCATGACCGATCTTTCCCCTCTCCTTGCCAAGGCCGACGAGACCTTGCCGCAGAGCCTCGAGCGCCTTTTCGAGCTCGTGCGCATTCCGTCGATCTCGACCGATCCGGCCTTCAAGGCAGATTGCCAGCGGGCCGCCGAATGGCTGGTCAAGGAACTGAACGACCTTGGCTTTACGGCCTCAGTGCGCGAGACGCCCGGCCATCCAATGGTTGTTGCCCATCATACTGCGGCCAGCGAAGACGCGCCGCATGCCCTGTTCTATGGCCACTATGACGTACAGCCAGTCGATCCGCTGAACCTTTGGGAAGACGATCCGTTTGCACCGGCGATCAAGGAAAAGGACGGCCGCAAGGTGATCACCGGTCGCGGCACGTCCGACGACAAGGGGCAGCTATTGACCTTCCTCGAAGCCTGCCGCGCCTACAAGGCCGTGAACGGCAGCCTGCCGGTGCGCATCACGATCCTGTTCGAAGGCGAGGAAGAATCCGGTTCGCCGTCGCTGAAACCTTTCCTCAGCGCCAATGAAGCCGAACTGAAGGCCGATTTCGCCCTGGTCTGCGACACCAGCATGTGGGACCGCGAGACACCGGCGATTGCGGCCGCCCTGCGGGGTCTTGTCGGCGAGGAAATCACCATCACTGCCGCCGACCGCGACCTGCATTCCGGCCTGTTCGGTGGCGCGGCCGCCAACCCGGTGCATATCCTGACGCGGATCCTGGCCGACCTGCATGACGAGACCGGCAATGTGACGCTGCCCGGCTTCTACGAGGGCGTCGAGGAAACACCGTCGAACATCAAGGCATCGTGGGACAGCCTCGGCCGCACGGCTGAAAGTTTCCTCGGCGAGGTCGGCCTTTCAATCCCATCCGGCGAAAAGGGTCGCTCGGTGCTGGAATTGACCTGGGCGCGGCCGACTGCCGAGGTCAACGGCATCATCGGCGGCTATACCGGCGAAGGTTTCAAGACGGTGATCGCGGCCAAGGCCTCCGCCAAGGTGTCATTCCGCCTCGTCGGCGACCAGGACCCGACGAAAATTCGCGACAGTTTCCGCACCTATGTGAAGTCCCGCATTCCCGCCGATTGCTCTGTCGATTTCCATGAACATGGCGGCTCACCGGCCATCCAGCTGTCCTACGATTCCCCGGTTCTGACCAAGGCGAAGAACGCGCTGTCGGATGAGTGGCCAAAGGCTGCGGTTGTCATCGGCATGGGCGGCTCGATCCCGATCGTCGGCGACTTCCAGAAGATGCTGGGCATGGATTCGCTGCTGGTCGGTTTTGGTCAGGTGGATGACCGCATCCATTCTCCGAACGAGAAATATGACCTGAATTCGTTCCACAAGGGGATCCGGTCCTGGATCCGCATTCTCGACGCGCTTGCGAAAAACTGAACCCAGAAAAGCAAAAAGGCCGGTGAAAACCGGCCTTTCCTTTACGTTTCTACATCCCTGCCAGTACATCCGTGGTCAAAAACGGAAACGTGCCATGCGATCTGCAGTGTCCGCGCGCTCTGCGCACTCACACCCTGACGCCCAGAATGGGGCCTGATGCTTAACACCGGGTTAACTCCGACGAGAACGCTTGAAGGGTTCTGCATGCCAGACTCTTCGCTTGGCTCAAGTATAGATGGGATCTCGGCTGCATTTTTCAAGGCGATGCACTTCATGTCGGTCGCGCCTTGCGCAACTTGCCGGCGTCAGCGTAACCTTGGCGCATGAGCCTTGAGACCGTCCGCAGCTTTTTCCTCACCCATGCGCCTGGGATTTCCGTGATCGTCACGGAAGCCAGTTCGGCAACCGTACCACTGGCCGCCGAAGCCCATGGCGTCGAGCCCGACCAGATCGCCAAGACGATCTGCCTCAGGATCGGCGAGGACGTGGTGCTCGTGGTGACCGCCGGCACGAAGCGGCTCGACAATCGCAAGTTCAAGGATCTATTCGGGGTCAAGCCGCGCATGCTCGATGCCGATGGCGTCATTGAGGCAACCAGCCATCCGGTCGGCGGCGTCTGCCCTTTCGGCCTGCCGTCGCCGCTGAAGGTCTATTGCGATCTGTCGCTGCAAGGCTTCGATGAAGTGGTTCCGGCCGCCGGCGCGACGAATGCAGCGGTTCGGATCTCACCGCAGCGGATGGCCGAACTGACCGGTGCCGAATGGGCTGATCTCTGCCAGTAGATCAAACGCCAGACATCGGGAAAACGGCCTGTTTACGGCCTCTTAACCACCCCTTAAATCGCCGCATTTAGTGTTCAGATCGGAAGCAGGCTAACCATCGTCGAATGAAGCCTGCCCTCGACATCAACCTGACGCTGGCGCGGCACCCATGCCGCGGCGTCCGAGACCTATCCGGAGCAGACCGTCCTCGATGGTGACCAGAGGCAAATCCCGCGACCGTGTCGAACCGACTTTCGAGGAAGATCGAGAGGAGGAGGATTTTCGCCTTGATGCCAACGATCGGCTCGGCGGGCGAAGCAGTCAGGCGAAGACGGGAACCAAGGGGGCCAAATCCCAGACGAAGGCGAAGGCGAAACCGTCGGCGCGTGGCCGCAAGGCGAAGCCTGCGCCCAGAAGCGGCTTTGGCATTGGCAAGCTGATCTACTGGTGCTTCGTTCTGTCGATCTGGGGCGGGATCGCCGTCGGCGGGCTCATCTTCTACTACGGGATGCAGATGCCCAGTGCGAGCAGCTGGTCTATTCCCGAACGCCCGCCGAACATGAAGATCGTTTCGGTCGAGGGAACCGTCATCGCCAATCGCGGCGCAACCGGCGGCGAGGCACTGCCGCTGGAGGAAATGTCGCCTTATATCCCGCAAGCGGTCATGGCGATCGAGGACAGGCGCTTCTATTCGCATTTCGGCGTGGATCCGCTCGGCCTGGCGCGCGCCGTGGTCAACAACCTGACCGGAAGCGGCAGTCTGCAGGGTGGCTCGACACTGACCCAGCAGCTGGCCAAGAACCTGTTCCTGTCGCCGGAGCGCACGATCGAGCGCAAGGTCCAGGAAGTGCTCCTGTCCTTCTGGCTGGAGCAGAAATTCACCAAGGACCAGATCCTGGCGATGTATCTGAACCGGGTCTATTTCGGTTCGAACGCCTACGGCGTCGAGGCGGCGGCAAGGCGCTATTTCAACAAGTCGGCACGCGACGTGAACCTTGGCGAGGCAGCCCTTCTGGCCGGACTGCTCAAGGCGCCGTCACGGCTCTCGCCTGCCCGCGATCCTGAAGCCGCGGAGGCCCGCGCCCAGGTGGTCCTCGGGGCGATGCGCGAAGAAGGCTATATTACCGACGACGAAATCAAGACCGCGATGTCGCAATCGCCGACGCGGGCGAAGCGGTACTGGAGCGGTGCCGGGCAATATGTCGCCGACATGGTCAAGGATGAAGTCACGGGCCTGATCGGCACGGTGACCGAGGATCTGGTGGTCGAGACGACCATCGACATGACGTTGGAGAAAAAGGCGGAAGCGGCGCTCACAGAGACACTGGCGGCCGATGGCGCCAAGCTCAATGCGTCCCAAGCGGCGCTGGTGTCGATCGATGGCACCGGCGCGATCCGGGCGCTGGTCGGCGGGCGCGACTATGCCGAAAGCCAGTTCAACCGCGCGGTCAAGGCCAAGCGGCAGCCGGGCTCGGCATTCAAGCCCTTCGTCTACGCGGCCGCCATGGAAATCGGCCTGCGGCCGGATTCGATCCGCAACGACGCACCGATCCGGATCGGCGCCTGGACGCCGGAAAACTACGACCAGAAATTTCGCGGCCCGGTCACGCTGACCCAGGCGATGGAGGATTCGCTGAATACGATTGCGGCGCAGATGGTGATGGAGGTCGGCCCCGACCAGGTGATCAAGCTCGCGCATCGGATGGGCATCGATTCGGATCTGCAAAACAATGCCTCGATCGCGCTCGGCACCTCGGAAGTTTCGCTGCTCGAACTGACAGCTGCCTATGCACCGTTCATGAACGGCGGCTACAAGGCGACGCCGCATGTGATCCGGCGGATCCTGAAGACCGACGGCACGGTGATCTACGAGAACAATTATCTCGAGCCGCCGCGTGTCCTCAGTGACGGCGTCGTGTCGTCGATGAACAAGATGATGATGGGCGTGATCAACAACGGCACCGGCCGCAAGGCCCGCCTGAAGGGCTGGGAGGCGGCCGGCAAGAGCGGCACGACGCAGTCATTCCGCGATGCGCTGTTTGTCGGCTATACCAGCAACCTGACCACCGGCGTCTGGTTCGGCAATGACGATGGCCAGTCGATGAAAAAAGTCACCGGCGGCGGTCTTCCGGCCGTGGCCTGGCATGACTTCATGACCGCCGCCCATCAGGGGCTTTCTCCGGCACCCTTGCCCGGCGGCGATTACTATGAACCGGCACCGCAGCAGGAGGACATGACGATCGGCACAATCATTTCCGACGTGTTCACGGGTGGTGGCGAGGAGCGCTATCCCGCGCAACCCGAGGCGCCGCCGCAGGCTCAAGGCGGAGAACCCGGGATGACCGGCGCCACCGGCCCGACCCCGCCGGGCGATGTCGGACCGGCCCAGTCCGCAGGTGGCGAACGGCGTCGCACCACCCTGCTCGACCTCATTCTGGGGCAATGATCTTCACCGAAAAAGCATAGTTCCCGGGCGGCATGCCAGACGCAAGCCTGCCTCTCTAGGAAATCTGCTTGGCAAAGCGGGAGCGGCATCCCATTTCTGGTGGAGAAAACCGCCGCCAATCTGTTCTATTTACTGGATTACAGCGGAATTCCAGCCTTGCAGTCCGAAAAACTGCTTCTTATATACGCGACATAACCGCAGCGTGGCTGCGAATATCACAGACCGTCCACGTCGAGGGGCTGTCAGGGAATGCCTGATCGGGGTTCCGACAGCCTGCTTCAAGGAGAGAATGAAATGGCTAAAGTAATCGGTATCGACCTTGGAACGACCAACTCCTGCGTCTCCGTCATGGACGGCAAGGACGCGAAGGTCATCGAGAATTCTGAAGGCGCACGCACCACGCCGTCGATGGTGGCATTTTCCGATGATGGCGAACGCCTTGTCGGCCAGCCGGCCAAGCGTCAGGCTGTGACCAACCCGACCAACACGCTCTTCGCCGTCAAGCGCCTGATCGGCCGCCGCTACGAAGACCCGACGGTCGAGAAGGACAAGAGCCTCGTGCCGTTCCATATCGTCAAGGGTGACAATGGCGACGCCTGGGTCGAAGCGCAGGGCAAGGCCTATTCGCCTTCGCAGATCTCGGCCATGATCCTGCAGAAGATGAAGGAAACGGCAGAAGCCTATCTCGGCGAGAAGGTCGAAAAGGCCGTCATTACCGTTCCCGCTTACTTCAACGACGCCCAGCGCCAGGCCACCAAGGATGCCGGCCGCATCGCTGGTCTCGAAGTGCTGCGCATCATCAACGAGCCGACCGCAGCTGCCCTTGCCTATGGCATGGACAAGCGCGAAGGTAAGACGATTGCCGTCTATGACTTGGGTGGCGGTACCTTCGACATCTCGGTTCTGGAAATCGGCGACGGCGTCTTCGAAGTGAAGTCGACCAATGGCGACACCTTCCTCGGTGGTGAAGACTTCGACATGCGTCTGGTCGAATATCTTGCTGCGGAATTCAAGAAGGACCAGGGCATCGACCTGAAGGGCGACAAGCTGGCCCTGCAGCGCCTGAAGGAAGCTGCTGAAAAGGCCAAAATCGAGCTGTCCTCGTCGCAGCAGACCGAAATCAACCTGCCGTTCATCACGGCGGATGCGACCGGTCCGAAGCACCTGACGATGAAGCTGACCCGCGCCAAGTTCGAAAACCTGGTCGACGACCTGATCCAGCGCACCGTTGCGCCTTGCAAGGCAGCGCTGAAGGATGCTGGCGTCACGGCTGCCGAAATCGAGGAAGTTGTTCTCGTCGGCGGCATGAGCCGCATGCCGAAGGTGCAGGAAATCGTCAAGCAGTTGTTCGGCAAGGAGCCGCACAAGGGCGTCAACCCGGATGAAGTGGTTGCCATGGGCGCCGCGATCCAGGCCGGCGTTCTGCAGGGTGACGTCAAGGACGTTCTGCTGCTGGACGTGACCCCGCTGTCGCTCGGCATCGAAACGCTCGGTGGTGTCTTCACCCGTCTGATCGATCGCAACACAACGATCCCTACCAAGAAGAGCCAGACCTTCTCGACCGCCGAAGACAGCCAGTCGGCCGTGACCATCCGAGTATCGCAGGGCGAACGCGAAATGGCCCAGGACAACAAACTGCTTGGCCAGTTCGACCTCGTCGGCCTGCCGCCGGCACCCCGTGGCGTTCCGCAGATCGAAGTGACCTTCGACATCGATGCCAACGGCATCGTGCAGGTTTCGGCCAAGGACAAGGGCACCGGCAAGGAACAGCAGATCCGCATCCAGGCTTCTGGTGGTCTGTCTGATGCCGACATCGAAAAGATGGTCAAGGATGCCGAGGCCAATGCCGATGCGGACAAGCAGCGTCGTGCCGTCGTCGAAGCCAAGAACAGCGCCGAAAGCCTGATCCACTCGACCGAAAAGTCGGTCAGCGAGTTTGGCGACAAGGTTTCCGAGACCGATCGCAAGGCGATCGAAGATGCGATTGCTGCCCTGAAGGGCTCACTCGAAGTCTCCGAACCTTCGGCAGACGACATCCAGGCAAAGACGCAGACCCTCATGGAAGTGTCCATGAAGCTTGGCCAGGCCATCTATGAAGCCCAGCAGGCTGAAGGTGGCGCGGACAATGCGCAGAATGGCCCGGATAGCGATATCGTTGATGCCGATTATGAAGAAGTGAAGGACGAAGACACGAAGAAGTCTGCCTAATGCGGGCCTCGACGCGGCGTTTGTCTCCAAGGTGGCTGGCCCTCGGGCCAGCCGCATTTTCTTTGGTCGTCGCGACGGGTGCCGTCCAGGCACAGGACAAGGCTCAGCTCAGCGCCGTTCACCGCCAGGTGAGTACCGCTGAGTCGACCATTGCCAAGGCCATTACTGCAGGCGACAGCAACAGCCTGTTTCGTATCGGCACCGAACTCGGACGGATCATCGAAGCTGCCCTGGAGAAACGCGAAAGCGGGGGTGAGGTTTCGGCATGCGACATGGCGGCTCATTCCCTGGCCTTCGCCGCAGTCTCGGCATCCGACGGGCTGGCCAGCAAGGGCGAACCGCGCAAGGCCCTGCTGGACGACGCCGTTTCCGCTTCATCAGATTTCCGGAAAGACATGCTGACTTGCGACAAGCAGGCAGGCAAGAAAACTGGCAGCCACACCAGCGTGGAGAAAGCTTTGAGAGCTCTGTAATATCATGGCAAAAGCAGATTTCTACGAAACCCTCGGGGTTGGCCGAACGGCAGACGAGAAGGAGCTGAAAAGCGCCTTCCGCAAGCTTGCGATGGTCTACCATCCCGACAAGAATCCCGAAGACAAGGACGCCGAACGCAAGTTCAAGGAGATCAACGAGGCCTATGAGACCTTGAAGGATCCGCAGAAGCGCGCGGCCTATGATCGGTTCGGCCATGCTGCATTCGAAAACGGCGGCGGTGGCGGCGGAGGCGGAGGCTTTGCCGGCGGCGGTGGTTTCTCGGATATTTTCGAGGACATCTTCGGCGAGATGATGGGTGGCGCCCGCGGTGGACGCGCCCGGTCCACCAATGGACGCGAGCGCGGTGCGGACCTGCGCTACAACATGGAAATCTCGCTGGAAGAAGCCTTTACCGGCAAGACCGCGCAGATCCGGGTTCCAACCTCGATCACCTGCGAAGTCTGCACCGGCAGCGGCGCCAAGCCCGGCACCAAGCCGACCACCTGCGCGACCTGTCAGGGTTCCGGCCGCATTCGTGCCGCGCAGGGCTTCTTCTCGATCGAGCGGACCTGCCCCACCTGTCATGGACGGGGCCAGACCATCTCGGACCCGTGCGGCAAGTGCAATGGCCAGGGCCGCGTGACGGAAGAGCGTTCGCTGTCGGTCAACATTCCGTCGGGCATCGAGGACGGCACGCGCATTCGTCTGCAAGGCGAAGGCGAGGCCGGTCTCAGAGGCGGTCCGTCAGGCGACCTCTACATATTCCTGTCGGTCAGGCCGCATGAATTCTTCCAGCGCGACGGGGCCGATCTCTATTGCTCGGTGCCGATTTCGATGACGACGGCAGCGCTTGGCGGCACTTTTGACGTCGCGACGCTGGACGGGACGAAATCGCGGGTGACCGTGCCGGAAGGCACGCAGCCGGGCAAGCAGTTCCGTCTCAAGGGCAAGGGCATGCCGGTGCTGCGGTCAACGCAGACGGGTGATCTCTATATCCAGATCCAGATCGAGACACCGCAGAAGCTCTCCAAGCGCCAACGCGAGTTGCTGCAGGAATTCGAGCAGTTGTCGTCGAAGGAAAACAATCCGGAATCGACGGGCTTCTTTTCCCGGATGAAGGATTTCTTCGACACGCTCAGCGACTGATCCTGTGCTGGTTATTGCATGCGAGACAAAACGGGTCGGATTTTTCCGGCCCGTTTTTTGTGCGCCGCTTGCGCGGATCGCATCCGCAATTGTCCACCGCCTCGGCACACCTGACAAGAATGGATCAGTAATGCGGTGGCCTGGTGATGGCCGGAGCGTCGAGCGACTGCTCCTCGATATTTGAAAAGCGTTCCGACAACCGCTCAAGCTTGGTTCGGGTCTGCTCGACCACTTTCCACTGCTCGGCAAGCTGATCGGACAAATCATCGATCACCCGCGCCTGGTGGGCCAGCATCTCCTCCAGCCGCATGATGCGTTCGTCCTGGTCGCTCATGGCTCTCTCCGCCGACTGTTTGAACTGCGGCTTCATGCCGAAAGAATGCCGGAGCGTCAAACCGGAGGCGCTATCTTTGCTTCTTTTTCTTGTAGGGCATCAACATCACGGCTGACGCTGTCACCGCGGCCGCGAAGGTGAGCGCGAGCGGTACAGTCATCATCAAGGCCGGCAGGACCGGATGACTGGCGCGCGCAAGTGAGGTGCCCACACCTCCGAAATCGAGCCAGAGGATCGCGCCTGATGTCACAAGACCAAGCATTGCACCGAAGGCGGCATTGAGCGCCAGGAAGCGCAGCATGTCCCAATGATCGCGGCGGGCCTCTTCGGGCGTCAGTTCGTCGGGATCCGGCCTCATCGCGGAGTGTTCCTCGCCTTTCAAGATGGTCCACATTACTGCAACGCCAGCCTCTTGCCATGTCGCATGACGTCGCAGAGGCGGGATGGCCACGAGAAACCATCGCTGCTCCCTTGCCATGGCGTCTGGTTCGGCCTAGCTCAAGGCAAGAGCGAATCCGAACGATGATCCAGAAGACCCATATCCAACGACTGAAGCTGACCGACTTCCGCAACTATGCGCAGGCTTCCTTGAGCCTCGGCGGCCGTCATGTCGTGCTGATCGGCGAAAACGGCGCTGGCAAGACCAATCTGATGGAAGCCGTTTCCTTCCTCTCGCCCGGTCGCGGCCTGAGACGTGCGGTCCTTTCCGATATCGCCCGGGTCGGCGCGCCTGCGGGTTTCTCAATCTTTGCCGAGATCGAAGGCATGGCAGGCGAGGTTCAGATCGGAACCGGCACCGAGGGCGGCAGCGATGACGAAGCGCTCGTTCGCCGACTGAGGATCAACGGCACGCCGGTCAAGTCGGTGGACGAACTGACCGATCACCTGCGCGTCCTCTGGCTGACACCGGCGATGGATGGACTTTTCACCGGACCTTCAGCCGATCGCCGGCGTTTCCTCGACCGGCTGGTGCTTTCGCTGGATCCGGCCCATGGGCGTCGCGCGAGCGATTTCGAACGCGCCATGCGCAGCCGCAACAGGCTTTTGTCCGACGGACGCTTCGACCCCGCTTGGCTGTCGGGCATCGAACAGCAGATGGCGGCGCTCGGCGTTGCCATGGCGGCGGCGCGACGGGAAATGCTGGGACTACTGGCCGGATTGATCGAGGGGGATCGGCAGACATCGCGCTTTCCCTCGGCCCATCTTGCGCTCAGCGGCTTCATGGACGACGAAGCGGACAGGCCGGCTTACGAACTGGAAGATCGCTACATCCAGATGCTGGCGTCTTCGCGTCACCGGGATGCGGCAGCCGGACGGACACTGGACGGCCCGCATCGTGTCGATCTGCAGATCCGCCATATCGAGAAGGACATGAATGCCGAACGCTGTTCGACGGGGGAGCAGAAGGCTTTGCTGATCGGGCTGGTGCTTGCGCATGCCCGGCTTGTCGGAACGATGACCGGATTTGCTCCGGTTCTGCTGCTCGACGAGATTGCCGCCCACCTGGACGAGGGCCGGCGGGCCGCGCTGTTCGACCGGATCGACGCACTGGGCGGGCAGGCCTTCATGACCGGCACGGACAGGTCGATGTTTTCCGCACTCGGCGAGCGTGCCGAGGTCATCACCGTCCAAGATGGTACCCTTGATGGCTGAGCGCTCTTCCCCGCCCGCCTCCCCCATGGCATGATCGCCTGATGGATCCGTTGCTCCCCGAAGAACTTTCCCGCTATCACCGCCATATCCTGCTGCCGGAAATCGGCGGCCATGGACAGCAATTACTGAAATCCGCCCGCGTGCTGGTGATTGGTGCCGGCGGGCTGGGCGCGCCCGTGCTGCAGTATCTCGCAGCCGCAGGTATCGGCACGATGGGGATTGTCGATGACGACGGGGTCTCCCTCTCCAACCTGCAACGACAGGTGATCCACGACACCGGTACTATCGGGGAAAAGAAGACCGAAAGTGCTGCGCGGGCGATCGCCCGGCTCAATCCGCATTGCCGTGTGGTGCAATACGAGGCGCGCTTCGACGCTCACTTCGCCCGCGACCATCTGGGACGCTTCGACCTTCTGATCGACGGATCGGACAATTTCGCAACGCGCTACGCCGCAGCGGACGCGGCCGAGATACGCGCCATTCCGCTGGTGACGGGGGCAGTCGGCCGCTTCGATGGCTCGGTCACGGTATTGGCTCCACACCTGACCGATGCGGAAGGGCGACAGAACCCGCGCTACCGCGACCTGTTTCCCGAGGCTCCACCGGAAGGCCTCATTCCGTCATGCGCCGAAGCCGGGATCATCGGCGCCCTGACCGGCGTGATCGGCACGCTGATGGCCATGGAGGCGATCAAGCTGATCACCGGCACCGGCGAGCCGCTGATCGGACGCCTGCTGCTCTACGATGCACTGACGGCGAAATTCGACACGATCCGTTATCGCCGCCGGGAGCCGCGTCCATGATTGGGAACGGGAACGAGAGTGAGGTCGGCAGCGTCGAAATCCGGCGGGTCGGCGCGGCCGGATACTGCGACTACGGCGCGCTGCTCGAGCTGATCGTCAAATCGTTCGCCTATATGGATGGCGTGATCGATCCGCCGTCTTCGGCGCATCGATTGAACCTGGCGGGGCTGAAACAAAAGGCGCTGGACGAGATCGGACTGGCCGCGCTCGTTGACAGCAGGCTGGTCGGCTGCGCTTTCGTCAAACCGGAGGCCAGTGCACTCTATGTCGGCAAGCTTGCTGTCGCCGCCGATATGCAAGGTCACGGAATCGGCTATCGGCTGCTGACCGAGGCCGAAACGATCGCCAGGAATCTCGGGCGCGACATGCTGCGACTGGAGACACGTATCGAGCTTGCCGGCAATCACCGGCGCTTTGCCGCATGGGGGTTCGTCAAGACGGCCGAAAACAGCCATCCGGGCTTCACCCGGACGACCTCGATTGAAATGTGCAAACGGCTGCCCTGAACGTTCAGGGACGATTGGGCAGCACCCTGTTCGGCGGACGGTGACCGTCGAAATAAGTGCGTATATTGATGATCACCTTGTCGCCCATGTCGATCCGGCCCTCGATCGTCGCCGATCCGGTATGCGGCAAAAGCACGACCTTGCCTTCATTGGCGAGCTTGACCAGTTTCGGATTGACGGCAGGCTCGTTCTCGAAAACGTCCAGCCCGGCGCCGGCGATCTTGCCGGTCTTCAGGCACTGGATCAGCGCATCCTCGTCGATAATATCGCCACGCGCCGTGTTGACGATGTAGCTCGTCGGCTGCAGCAGCGCCAGACGACGCGCCGACAACAGATGGAATGTGGCCGGCGTCGAGGGGCAATTGACCGAGACGATATCAACCCTTGCCAGCATCTGATCGAGGCTGTCCCAATAGGTCGCCTCCAGTTCGTCTTCGGTCTGCGGGCTTACCCGCTTGCGGTTGTGATAGTGGATCGACAGGCCAAAGGCGCGCGCGCGCCGAGCCAGCGCCTGGCCGATGCGGCCCATGCCGACGATGCCGAGCCGCTTGCCAGTGATGCGGCGGCCGAGCATCCAGGTCGGAGACCAACCAGCCCAATCGCCCGGCTTGTCCATCAGCACGCGCGCACCCTGGACGAGCCGGCGCGGCACGGCGAGAATCAGCGCCATGGTCATATCGGCCGTGTCCTCGGTCAGGACATTCGGCGTGTTGGTAACGGTGATGCCTTTGCGGGCCGCCGCATCTATGTCGATGTGATCCGTACCGTTGGAGAAACTGGCGATCAGCTTGAGTTGCGGGCCGGCTTCTGCGATCAGTGCCGCATCAATGCGATCGGTGACGGTCGGCACCAGAACGTCGGCGCCTTTCATCGCGGCAATCAGCTCTTCGCGGCTGCGCGGTGCATCGTCTATATTGAGCTCCGCGTCGAACAGTTCGCGCATGCGCGTTTCCACAGCGTCAGGCAATTTTCGGGTAATATAGACCTTGGGTCTTTTCCTGTTCGTCATGGGACGGATCAATGCCTTATTCAGAACTCGTTAACCAAGACGGGGGATACTCCCCCAAAGAGCAATTTCTACCAAACCCGCTGGCGAAGACAAACAAAACTCGCTCGCCACTCCGGATTTGTCTCAATGCCTGCCGGAACAGGTTCAGGGGTCGCGGAATGCCCTTCCATCATCGCATAGTCGGATCCAGTATGAACCAGAACGCGCTCCGAATCAGTTTTGCTTCCTGCATCCTGCTCCTGTCGCTGCTGGTTGCGGCCGAGAGTGCCGTGGCCCAGGCGATGACCAAGGGATCCAGTGGACTGCCTCTGCCTCGCTTTGTCAGCCTGAAGGCGGAAAAGGTCAACCTGCGTATCGGGCCGAGCACCGACTACGCCGTCTCCTGGCGCTATCTCAAATCGGGACTGCCGGTCGAGATCATCCGCGAATACGAAAACTGGCGGCAGATCCGCGATGCCGACGGGACCGAGGGCTGGGTCAACCAGACGCTGCTTTCGGGCGAGCGCACCGCCGTCGCCGCACCCTGGATGCGCGCCAACGGCGACAATGTCTATGTCATGATGCGGCGCGATTCGATGTCGTCGGCTGCCGTCATCGCGAAACTCGAGCCCGGCGTCGTGCTGAAGATCGACGAATGCAACGGCAACTGGTGCAAGGCCGAGACCAAGGGTGTTTCCGGCTGGGTGGCGCAGGCGGAAATCTGGGGCGCCTATCCCGGCGAGGCCTTCAAATAAGGCCTGCCCTAAAGCAGACCCACGGCGCGCGCACCCTTGTCCAGCGAGCTCATCGGACGCGGTCCGATCTGCTGGATGACCACGCCGGCAGCATAGCAGCCCAGATGGGCGCAATCTTCAAGCGAACGATCATTGGTGTAGCCGAACAGGAAACCTGAAGCGAAAAGGTCGCCGGCACCTGTCGTATCCAGGAGATTGGTCACGAGAGTGGCCGGTACACGGATACGTTGGTCGCCCTTGACCACGACGGCGCCATTTTCGCCCATGGTGACAGCCGCAAGCTTGCAGTCGGCAGCAATCCGGTCGAGCGCAACGGCGAAATCATCCGTTTCATAGAGCGACAGCGCTTCCTGCTCGTTGGCGAAAACAATGTCGACCGTGCCGGAGCGCATCAGATCGAGGAATTCCGCGCGGTAGCGGCCGACGCAAAAGCTGTCCGACAGGGTCATGGACATTTCGCGCCCATTTTCATGGGCAATGCGGGCGCATTCGAGGATCGCCTGCTTGGCGCGCGGCGGATCCCAGAGATAACCTTCGAAATAGGTGACCTTGGACTGGGCAACAACCTCCGGCTCGACATCTTCCGGACCAAGCTCGACGCAGGCACCGAGATAGGTGTTCATCGAACGCTCGCCGTCCTCGGTGACGAAGATCATGCTGCGCGCGGTCGGCGGCTGGCTGCCCAGCGGGCGGGTTTCGAAATGCACGCCCTGGGCACGGATGTCATGGGTGAAGATCTCACCCAACTGGTCTTCGGCGACCTTGCCGAAATAAGCGGCCCTGCCACCGAAATTGGCGATGCCGGCTGCGGTATTGCCGGCGCTGCCGCCAGATGCTTCGACAGCTGGACCCATCAGACTGTAGAGCCGCTCGGCACGATCGGCATCAATCAGGTTCATCGCACCCTTGGTGATCTCATTGTCGATGAGAAAGTGGTCATCGCAGCGGGAAATGATGTCGACGATGGCATTACCGACAGTGAGGACGTCGAATCGGCTCATGATGGTCTTGGGCTCCGTTGTCTTGGCCGAACGGTCATAGCCTTTTTTCCCGGGTTTGAAAGGGGGCGGTGAAAACCTTCGTTGTCATGCGGCTGTTACCTTGGCGCGCTAGTGGATGTGCGTGCGGACGGCATAAGCTCCCCAGCGCCGCTCCGAAGAACCATGACAGGTTCCACAACCTGGCCACGCTGACCACGGATGTACTGGCGGCGATGATACAGGTCCCGGCTCGATCGGGCGTAAAAGCAGGCATTGCCTGCTTTTTGTCGTTTCAAACCATGCCTTCCGAGGCTGGTCGCCGGCGATTTCAGGGTCTAAGAAAGAGCCTGTCTTTTCCTGCGAGTCGCCCATTTCATGTCATCCGTTGCCCAAGACGTTTTGCCCATCTTCATTCTGATCCTGTTCGGCTGGTCGCTGGTGCGGCTGAAAATCCTCAAGGCAGACATCGGAGACGGGCTGGGCGACTTCGTGTTCAGGGTGGCGGTGCCGATGCTGATGTTCCGCACCATCGCCAATGCCGATTTCCATGGCGCCTCGCCATTCCGGTTGTGGATTGCCTATTTTGCCGGCGTTGCGGTCGCCTGGACGCTGGGCCAGATCATTGCAACACGGTTCTTCGGTCGCGATCAGCGCATCGGCGTTCTGGCGGGGCTTTCGGGCGCCTTCGCCAACAATGTCTTCATTGGCCTGCCGCTGGTCGACCGCACCGTTGGTCCGGACGGAATCGTCGCCATGTCGATCCTGCTGGCCGTGCATCTGCCGTTGATGATGATCGCCGGTACCGTGGCGATGGAAAGGGCGGAGCAGAAGACTACGGGCCGCCCATCGGAAGGTATTCTGGCCGTTTCGCGCCAGGTCGGAGCAAATCTCATCCGCAACCCGCTGATCATCGGCCTGATGGCGGGGCTGGTGCTGCAGATCATCGGTCTCAAGATGCCGCAGATGCTGGACGGTATCGTCGGCCAGGTGGCCGGGATGGCAGCACCTGCGGCCTTGATCTCGCTTGGCATGACGCTGACAAAATATGGCATGGCGGGCAATGTGCGGATCGCGAGCGTCATGACCGCGATCAAGCTGGTCGTCATGCCGGCAACCGTGTGGCTGGTCGCCACAATGCTCGGCCTCAGTCCGCAATGGACCGCCGCGCTCGTCCTCACATCATCCGTTCCGACCGGGATCAATGCCTGGCTGATTGCCAGCCGCTTTGGCGTGGGCCAGGGACTTGCGGCCTCGATCATCACTCAATCGACGGCGATCGGCGTGATCAGCGTCTCGCTCTGGGCCCTGCTGCTGCTCTGAGGAAGAGCCTGATCCGAACCCACTCTCCGACCCAAACAAAAATGCCCGGCGCGAGGCCGGGCATCAAATGGAATGATCTGAATGATCAGTTGGTCACCGGCGGCGCCGGCAGAGCGACCGGAGCATCTGCCATGGTGTGCAGATACAGGATCAGGTTGGCGCGCTCTTCATCCTTCTTGATGCCGGCAAAGCCCATGGCGGTGCCTGGGATATGCTTTTTCGGCGCCGTCAGGAAGGCGTTCAGGTGATCCCAGGTCCAGAGTTCGGTGCCACCCTTGGAGAAATCCTTCATGGCAGCCGAATAGCTGAAGCCTTCATGCGTTGCGATCGGACGGTCGACAAGGCCAAAGAGATTCGGGCCAACCTTGTTGGCGCCGCCCTTGGTATCGGTGTGACAGCTCGCGCATTTCTTGAAGACGCCTTCGCCAGCGGTTGCATCGGCGCTGGCCAGCAGAACCGCGATCGGCACAGCCGCTGCGGCTTCCGGCGCAGCTTCGCCTTCAGCAGCCTCAGCCACGATGGCGAAGCCTTCCTTCTCGGGATGTTCCGAATGGAAAATCCCTTCCGAGGCGATGGACACAGACATCAGGACGAAGACGGTGCCCAGAAAGGCACCCACGCCCATATTCACGTAAGAATTCATCTGCAAAGCTCCCCATGCAGCCGGCCGATCAGCAACCGAGCGATCTTGAAATCGCGCGGAACCTATGTCTTTTGCATAACACATGCAACACGATTATGGTTCCCGCAACTGGGACTTATTGACACTTCTGCGCGGCGATTTGAAGGGGTTAGGCATGAATAAAGACGATAGCGGGAAAACCGTGGTGCTAATTCCCGCCCGCATGGCCTCGACCCGCCTTCCCGGCAAGCCTTTGGCGAACATTTGCGGCCTGCCGATGATCGTCCAGGTGGCCAAGCGGGCACAGGAGGCCGATGTCGGACGAATCATTGTTGCGGTCGACGACCAGCGGACATTCGATGCGGTTGCCGCAGCCGGTTTCGAAGTCGTGATGACGAGGGTCGATCATCAATCCGGCTCGGACCGGATCTTCGAAGCTTTGAGCAAGGTCGATCCCGATGGTAAAGCCGAAATCGTCATCAACGTGCAGGGCGACCTGCCGACCATCGATCCGCAGACCATCCGCGCCGCACTCCGCCCGCTGGACAACGATGCCGTCGACATCGCAACGCTGACGGTGGAAATCGAGGACGAGGCCGAAAAGACCAATCCCAACGTGGTGAAGGTGGTTGGGTCGCCGCTCAGCGATACGCGACTGCGGGCACTATACTTCACCCGCACGACTGCGCCGCATGGCGCTGGACCGCTTTACCACCATATCGGCCTTTATGCCTATCGCCGAAGCGCGCTGGAGCGGTTCGTCAAGCTATCGCCCTCGACGCTGGAAAAGCGCGAGTCGCTGGAGCAACTGAGAGCGCTCGAGGCGGGGATGCGTATCGATGTTGAGATCGTGAAAACCGTGCCGCTCGGCGTCGATACGCCGGCCGACCTCGAAAAAGCCCGCCGCATTCTTTCGGCCCACTCCATTTAAGGACGCATACCCTTGGCCCCGACCAACAAGATTTCCTTCCAGGGCGACTTTGGCGCCAATTCCGACATGGCCTGCCGGGACATGTTTCCCTCGATGGAGCCGCTGCCCTGCCCGACCTTTGAGGATGCCTTCGTGGCGCTGGAGACCGGCGACGTCGATCTGGCGATGATCCCGATCGAAAACACGCTGGCCGGCCGCGTCGCAGACATCCATTATCTGCTGCCGCTGTCGCGACTGCATATCAGCGGCGAATATTTCATGCCGATCCGCTTCCAGTTGATGGTCCTGCCGGGGGTGAAGCTTGACGAGATCCGCACCGTGCACAGCCATATCCATGCGCTGGGCCAGTGCCGCAAGATCATCCGCAGCCATGGCTGGAAGGCCGTCGTCGCCGGCGATACCGCCGGGGCCGCCAAGCAGGTGTCGGAACAGGGAGACCGCAGCATGGCGGCTCTCGCGCCGCGGCTGGCGTCTTCGCTCTACGGTCTCGATATCATCGCGGAAAATGTCGAAGATTCCGACAACAACGTCACCCGTTTCGTTGTCCTGTCCCGCGACGAGCACGAGCCCAAGCGCAAGAGCGACGACGAGATTTTCATCACCACCTTCGTGTTCAATGTGCGCAACCTGCCGGCGGCTCTGTACAAGGCGATGGGCGGCTTTGCCACCAATGGCGTCAACATGACGAAGCTGGAAAGCTACCAGATCGGCGGCAAGTTCATCGCCACCCAATTCTATGCCGATATCGAGGGGCATCCGGACGACGCGCCGGTAAAGCGGGCTCTGGAAGAACTGCGGTTCTTCTCGGAAAAGGTTCGCATTCTCGGCGTCTACAAGGCGCATGCGATGCGCGGCAAGCTTTGACGCCAAACACGACCGGGCGCTCAGCGCGCCCAGTCAAGCCAATCGCTCATCAGCCGATGGGCGATAGTCCCATTGGCAGGCGCTTTGGCGGTTTCATTGGTGAGATCGATCATCGATTGCACTTCCGCACGCGAGAACCAGCGGCAATCGACCAGTTCGGCCTCATCGCGCGTCACATCAAGCGACAGGGCCTCGGCATAGCAGCCGATCATCAACTGATGCGGCATCGGCCAGGGCTGGGTGGCGTGATAGCGGACCCGACCTATGGTGATGCCCGATTCTTCGAAGGTCTCCCGGCGTACGGCATTCTCAATCGTTTCCGCAGGCTCGATGAAGCCGGCCAGGCAGGAATACATGCCTTCGGGGAAATGGGCGCCGCGTCCCAGAAGACAGCGGTCATTCACCTCATCCACGGTCATCATAATGACAACCGGATCGGTGCGGGGAAAGGCGACACGGCCACAGGAGAGGCATTCGCGCTTGTAACCGCCGATGCGCATTTCCATCGTGTGACCACAGCTGCCGCAGAAGCGGTTCTCGGCATTCCAGTGCAGCAGGCTGAATCCTTGCGCCGCTTCGCCGACGAGTTCCTCGTCAACGCCTGATTCCCGGAACAGTTCGCGCGCGGTCAGCGCCTTGTAATTCATAGCCAGCTGTTCTTCGCCGGCATTCACCGGCACGGCAATGCGCGGCTCGCCATTCGGCTTGTGGCCCAGCAGGACCGCACCGTCGAGATCAGGCTCAAGCCCGACCAATTCGTATGGTGCAAAGAGCGGATCGAGGATCTGGCCGTCGTGTTTGAACACCAGGCGATTGCCAGCAAAGGCCAGAAGGTGCGTGCCTTCCACCGCCATGGCGTGGGCAAGGCTATCCTCCGTGCGATGCTCGGCATTGCGATCAAGACCATTGCCGGAAAAGGCGGTGAGTGCGCTGGCCTCTGGATGAGGCGCGGATGTGTCAAAAATGGATCGTTTTTTCATTGCAGGGCTTCGAGAATCCGGGACTTGAGCGCGTTGAATGTATCGTCGGAATGGGCAATTGGCGATCCATGGCCCCAGATCGGACCCGGCCAGTTCGGATCATCCTCGAAGCGGGCAACGACATGGACATGGAGTTGTCGCACGACATTGCCAATTGCCGCGATGTTGATCTTGGTCGCACCGGTCACTTTCTTCAAGGCTGCGGCAACCGTCACCTGTTCGAAGGTGAGCATGGCCTGATCGAGCGGAGTCAGGTCGAAAACTTCGATCATGCCCGATCTCTGCGGCACCAGGATCAACCATGGCCAGCGGCTATCGTGGGCAAGCCTCAGATCGCAAAGCCCCAGCTTCAGGATGGACTGACTGTCGCGCGCAATACGCTCATCGAGAAGAAATGGCTCCAAGGTGTTTCTCCGCTGTTGTTTTTCCATGCTGTAGCAGTTTTTTACGGGCTTGGCTTGCATTTGCCGTCGTTATTGCCGATATGTCACCTCGGGAGGTTGGTGGTGGACGAGCCACTCGCCAACCGGGTCAGATCCGGAAGGAAGCAGCCCTAACGAGCGCGGCACGGGTCATCGTGCCAGCCTCCCACCTCATCATCATTTCCGGCCCGTGATCCAAAACCATGGGCCGCGCCATGCCCGAGCCGGGCGGACGGGGAAGCTGGCAACGCGATGAGCGATTTGGAGCCCACTGCAGAGGCCAAAACCGCCCCCGGCGGATACCGCGTGCTTGCCCGCAAATATCGCCCCAAGGATTTCTCCGACCTGATGGTCGGCCAGGAGCCGATGGTTCGCACGCTGACCAATGCGTTCGAGACCGGCCGCATTGCCCAGGCCTATATGCTGACCGGTGTCCGTGGAGTCGGCAAGACGACCACGGCCCGTATTCTGGCACGCGCGCTCAACTACAAGACAGCCGAAATCGACAAGCCAACGATCGACCTTCGCATTCCCGGCGAGCATTGCCAGGCAATCATGGAAGGTCGCCATGTCGACGTCATCGAGATGGACGCAGCATCGCATACCGGGATCGACGATATCCGCGAGATCATCGAGCAGGTGCGCTACCGCCCGGTTTCGGCGCGCTACAAAGTTTACATCATCGACGAAGTGCACATGCTGTCGACGGCGGCCTTCAACGGCCTCCTGAAGACGCTCGAAGAGCCGCCGGAACATGTGAAGTTCATTTTCGCCACGACGGAAATCCGCAAGGTTCCGATTACCGTTCTGTCACGCTGCCAGCGCTTTGACTTGCGCCGGATCAGCGCCAGCGATCTGGTGGGGCTGTTCTCGACCATCGCATCCAAAGAGGGCATCCAGGCTGACGAGGATGCGCTGGCGATGATCGCACGCGCTGCCGAAGGTTCGGCGCGCGACGGTCTTTCGCTGCTCGACCAGGCCATTGCCCATGGCAGCGGCGCGGTGCATGCCGATGCCGTGCGCTCCATGCTCGGACTTGCCGACCGGGCTCGCATTGTCGATCTTTTCGACCATATTGTGCGCGGCGATGTCGCGGCGGCGCTTGAAGAATTCGGCGGCCAGTATGAGGCGGGTGCCAACCCGACCGTAGTGCTGACGGATCTGGCCGATTTTACCCATCTGGTGACCCGGCTCAAATATATTCCATCGGCCGCACAGGATGCTTCGCTGAGCGAAGTCGAGCGCGTGCGCGGCGCATCGCTGGCCGAAAGCGTGGCCGTAACGACACTTTCGCGCATGTGGCAGATGCTCCTGAAGGGGATCCCGGAGGCAGAAGGCTCGTCGCGTCCTGCAGGTGCTGCCGAAATGGTCATCATCCGCCTGGCGCACGCGGCGCATCTGCCATCGCCGGAAGATGCGGCCCGCCGTCTGCTCGAGATGTCCGACGGCCAGCCGGCGGAGCGCGGAGCGTCTGCGCCACGCCCGAATGGCGGCGGCGGCGGCGGTGGTGGTGCGTCGATGGCGATGCGGGTTCAGGCGGTTGCCCAGCCGTCAGCAGACAGTGCGCCGCGGATTGCATCCAGCCAACCTGTTGCCCATCTTCAAAGCGTGCCGGCCGGCGACGCGCTGCCTATCGCCATGGAGCGGGCGCAGCCGAAGGTACAAGAAGCACCGACACCCAAGGTCCAGATCAAGTCGCTGGAAGACATTGCCGAGCTTTGCAGCAAAAACCGCGATCCGCGCCTGAAGGCGTTGATGCGTGGCTTCGTCCGTCTTGTGCGACTGGAGCCGGGCCGGCTGGAGATCAATCTGCCGCCAGACGCGCCGAAGACACTGGTCGGCGATCTGCAGAAACGACTGGAGGAATGGACCGAAATCCGCTGGATGGTCATTCTGAGCCGCGAGGAAGGGGCGCCTACCCTTGTCGAGGTGGAAAACACCACGCGCGAGACGCGGCTGCGCGATGCCCGGCAAGACCCGGATGTTGCAGCGATCCTTGCGCGTTTTCCCGGCGCCAAGATCACCGACGTCCGCATCAAGGCCGGAACAATGGAAGAGGATGAAGATACGCGTCCACCGCCGGCGATTGTCGAGAACGACGAAGGCGATATCCTGCCGGGCGACGATATCGAATTCTAGAACGCCTGAGTTTACCGCCAATTCCGGACGCAAGACCGCTTTCAAGCACGGTGGACTGTGCAGAACAGTCGAACCGGAGCCAGACAAGAAGACAACAAACCAAGGAGATGACGATGCGCGACATCATGGGCATGATGGGCAAGGTCAAGGAAATGCAGGCCAAGATGGAAAAGACGCAGGCGGAAATCGCCGCGCTTGAAATCGAGGGCAAATCCGGTGGCGGCCTGGTGACCATCGTCCTGAACGGCAAGGGCGAGATGAAGAGCATCAAGATCGATCCATCGCTTTTCAAGGAAGAGGATTCTGAAATCCTCGAAGACCTGATCGTCGCCGCGCACAAGGACGCCAAGGACAAGGGCGAGGTCCAGGCCCAGGAAAAGATGGCTTCCATCACGGCCGGCATCCCCCTGCCGCCTGGCATGAAGTTTCCTTTCTGATCCGATGGCCTGATCCAAGGCCAAGCCTTGGCGGGTCTACTAAAGGTAGATCCGCTGTGGCCAGGGGTTGCTCCCTTCGCGCAGCCAGTCGAGACTGCTCTTCCAGAAGCCTTGTTCGTGGCGGGCATGAAATAGATTGAAATGGCCAACGCGATCGAAGCCAAGATCCGCAGGCGACAGGTGCACTTTGGCGATTGACGCACCCGTGTAGTAGGCCATGGCCCTATTGATGGCCTTGGGCGTTGCAATCGGATCATCCGATATCGAGACGGCGAGAATTGGTGCTGTGAGAGCGGCGAAACCTCTGCGCATCTCGATCGATTCGTCAGTCATCAGCCCCTGCTCAGCTCTGCCCTGTTGAAAACCCCATCCCAGCGCCACGCCCTTTGGCAGGTCCTCCAGCCAGCCTAGCCGTTTTCCGGGGAAATAACCCAGTGCCGCGGTGATTGCGGGCATCAACAGATGCCACTTGATCGCCATGGGCAGGCGCTTACTCAACTGATAGTCACCCCAATAGCCATACTGTCCGCCAACGGAGAGAAGACCGGCTATGCAATTGGCCTTGGACGCGTAGCCGGGAAGGAAGCCGCCTATGCTGTGACCAACGACCAGCACGCGCCCGGTCTCGTCACGATCCAATACATGGCGAAGCGCTGCGTCGAAATCCTGCTGCCCCCATTGGCGCCATGTATAGGATACGCGGCGGAGATCGGCCGGTCGCGACTGACCGATGCCGCGATAGTCGTAGGTAAAGACGTTAAAGCCGTGCCTGGCCAGAAAGCGCGCATAGTAGTGGTAGTAACGGGCAGGCACGCCGGTTGCAGGATTGATCACGACCGTCGCGACCGGTGCGTCGGCCACCGGCAACCACCAGTCCCCGGCGAGCCGAACGCCGTCGGCGCAAAGCAGTTCGATCCGGTTCTCCTGCATTTGTCTCCCCCGACTGATCCGGCGCATGATGACTGCCGCAGACCTACGGGTAAAGTTCAGCGGCATGCGACTATCGTCGATATCGATCAGGATATCGCGCGCCGTATGTCCTGCTTCCACCTGTCGTTTATCGGCGCGCCAAGATAGCGCTGCCGGTCGTGCTGCGAGAGAGACCTACCGAAGGTGGCCATCATTTCGGGCAGGCTGACCCGCTCGCCGTCATAGGGCATCACTGCAACATCCTGGCCCGCTTCAATCAGCCCCGCCTTCAGGACCCGGCAATAAGCCCCGCCTCGCGCCGCACAGGCATATCGCTTGACCATTGCGGGCTCACCCATGCGCGCAGCGAAAGTTGCGCAGGGCATGCGCGGGGAGGTCACTTCCAGGAGCACATCGCCGATGGCAAAACGATCACCGGCCGCCAGCGTTCGATTGTCCAGGCCCTCGACGAGCAGGTTTTCGCCGAAGGTGCCGGGCGGCAGGTCGCGGCCAAGTTCGCTCTCCCACCAGGCAAGATCGATGCTGCCTTCCAGATAGATCGCCTGCTCGACTCCACCATGATGCTTGCGATTGCAGATGCTGTCGCCGACGAGACCCTGTGCGTCGACCATCATCGGCCCGCTGACAGCGGTCTTGTTGATCCCGGTCTTGTATTTCTTGCCCGGCAACACTTCGGGGTTGCCACGGCATACGGCGCGTATTTTCATCCGTAACCCGTGTTCGACGATTCCGTTTGCAGACGTTATGGGCTAGAAACGCCGTATGGCAAAGCGAGTCACCGGGCCCGAAATCGAAAAACTCATCCAGCTTCTGGCGAAGGTGCCGGGGCTCGGGCCGCGTTCGGCGCGGCGCGCTGCACTGCATCTGATTAAGAAGAAGGACCAGCTTCTCGGGCCGCTCGGCCATGCAATGGGCGAAGCCTATGACAAGGTGAAGATCTGTTCGTGCTGCGGCAATGTCGACACGATCGATCCCTGCACGGTGTGCACCGACGATCGGCGCGACCAGTCGATGATCATCGTCGTCGAGGATGTTTCCGACCTCTGGGCGCTGGAGCGGGCAGGCGCAATGAACGCCGCCTATCATGTGCTTGGCGGCACCTTGTCTCCGCTGGATGGCGTTGGCCCCGATGATCTCAACATCAAGGGGCTGATCGAGAGGGTGGCCAAGGGTGGCGTCCGCGAAGTCATCATCGCCGTCAACGCAACCGTCGAAGGTCAAACTACCGCCCATTACATCACCGATCATCTGACCGGGCTGGACGATGTGAAGATCACCCGGTTGGCACACGGCGTGCCCGTCGGGGGCGAACTCGACTATCTCGATGAAGGAACGCTGTCTGCGGCGCTCCGAGCACGCACGGTGATCTGACGGTCGCCTACGGGAGAAAACATTATGGGCGACAACACCCGCCGCTCGCTGGCACGCTTGGCCCTGGCGCTTTCGGTGCTCCTGAGTTCCAGCGCACAGATCATCGCAGCGCCATCCCGACCGAGTGTTGAAGCACAGTTCCAGCGCTGGATTGCAACCGACCTGTGGCGCGAAGCGCAGGCGACCGGTATTTCCAAGCCTGCTTTCGACAAGGCCGTCGCCGGCCTGATGCTCAACTGGGATCTGCCGGATCTCGTGCCGCCCGGCACGACGCCGCCGAAGGAACAGAGCCAGAGCCAGGCCGAGTTTTCCTCGCCAGCTTCGTATTTCTCCGAAAAAAGACTGCAGGGACTGGCCGCGACCGGTCGCTCGCTCGCATCGCAACACGCCGGCACGATGCGCAAAGTCGAGGCGACCTATGGCGTGCCCGGTTCGATTCTCGTGGCCATCTGGGGTCGCGAATCCGGTTTCGGCAAGGCGAAAATGCCCTATCGCGCTTTGGACGTGCTGGCCACCAAGGCCTTCATGTCGACACGCAAGGACATGTTCCAGCGCGAACTGATCTCGGCCCTGCACATGATCGAGGGCGGCGACGTGACGGCCCAACAGATGCGCGGCTCCTGGGCCGGCGCGCTTGGGCAACCACAATTCATGCCGACGAGTTTCCTGAAATATGCCGTGGATTTCGATGGCGACGGGAAACGTGACATCTGGAATTCGGTGCCGGACACCCTCGCATCGATCGCCAATTACCTAGTCAAGAGCGGCTGGCAGCGCGGCCGCGACTGGGGCTTCGAGATCAGCATTCCGGACGGTGTCTCCTGCGCGCAGGAAGGACCGGACCGGGCACAGCCGGTGTCGGCATGGGCGTCGGAGGGACTCACCCGCATTTCCGGCAAGGCCTTCCCCTCCGGGGAAATCAAGCAAGACGCCATGATGCTGGTTCCGGCCGGTACCTTCGGCCCTGAATTCCTGGTTACCCCGAATTTCTATGTAATCAAGGAATACAACAATTCCGATCTCTATGCGCTTTTCATCGGCAATCTGGCCGACAGGATCAGCAGCGGGTCGGGCGCCTTCAATGCGTCCTGGGGCGATGTCGGCAAGATGCTGCGCTCGGATGTCCTGGCGATGCAGAAGGCGCTGGTGGCGCAAGGCTTCGATGTCGGCAAGGTGGACGGGCTGCCGGGCTTCAAGACACGGCGCTCCCTTGGCGAATGGCAGGCGAAGAACGGGCTCACTCCGACATGCTACCCTAGCGCCAGCCTGAAGGCAAAGCTGCGCTGACCGCATTGATCAGGGATGGTCGATATGCGGCTGGTGGAATACGTCATCCGCCGGAGGGATCGCCTGCCGTTCGATCATCCGGTGCACATGCGGGCTGGTTGATCCGCGATGCAGTTCGACCAGCCGATCGGTGATTTCCGCGTCGGCCTTGGTGCGGCGCTGGTTGTGGCGGACGTAATCCACCCATGTCGGCACGTGATAGGTCTCCGTCCAGATCTCCGGCTTTTCGAGATCACGCATCAGCGTCCAGTTGCGCGCACCGTCACGCAGACGGATGCGGCGGCGCTCGACCATGATGCGCAGAAACTCCGGCACATCGACATCATCGATCTCGAAGTCGATCTGGATGACGATTGGCCCGCTGCGCGGTCGTATGTCCAGCTTCAGCGCCGGTTCGTTGAAGCGGTTGAGAGGATCGAGATCGAGGGTGGAGAAAGCCGGCATCGGCAGAAAAAAGCCGATCGCCACGCCGACCATCATCAATGCGCCGGAGGTAATCAGCGCGTGTCCTGACCCTGAATTTTCGGCGATACTGCCCCACAGCCAGCTGCCGGTTGCCATACCACCGAAGGTGGCCGTCTGATACAGCGACAATGCCCTGCCCACCACCCAGCGTGGCGTCGACAACTGCACCACCGTGTTGAACAGGGACAAAGCCAAGACCCAGCAGGCGCCGGCAATCATCAATGCGGCGCCTGCCATCCAGATCGAATCGCTTACACCGGTGACGACCGTCGCCAGCGCAAAGCCGGCAAAGGAGGCGCGCACGATGTCCTCGCTCGACAGGATTTCGCGCAGGCGCTGATTGTAGAGTGCACCGAGGATGGCACCCACACCGAAGGCACCCAGAAGACCGCCATAGACCAGCGGACCGCCCGCCAGCTGGTCTCGGGCCACGATCGGCAGAAGCGAGAGTATCGATGTTGCCGTCAGGCCGAAGACAAATCCGCGGAACAGCACCTTGCCGAGATTGGGCGACATGGCAACATAACGAAGACCGGCCGAGATCGCCGGACCGAGCTGCTCGCGCGGCAGCGTGGCCTGCGGATAGTCGGGCTTCCAGCGGAACAGCGCATAAAGAATGGCAAAATAGCTGAGCGTATTGGCCGCGAACGCTGCCGCGGCACCCGCGGCAGCCACGATCAGGCCGCCGATGGCCGGACCGACGCTGCGGGTGATATTGAAGCCCATGCTGTTGAGCGAAACCGCTGCCGGCAGATCGGCGCGCGGTACCATATCGCCAACCGATGCCTGCCAGGAAGGATTGTTGAGTGCCGTGCCACAGCCGATCAGGAAGGTGAAGGTCAAAAGCGCCCAGGGCGTGATCAGATCGAGATAGGCAAACAAGGCCAGCAAGGCCGAAATCGTCACCATGAAGAGTTGCGAAGCGATCATCACACGACGGCGATCAAAGCTGTCGGCGATGGCACCGGCGATCAGCGAGAACAGCATGATCGGCCCGGTATTGGAGGCCTGAACAAGCGCCACCATGTTTTCGGAACTGGAGATGGATGCCATCATCCACGCGGCGCCAACACCTTGAATGAGCCCGCCAAGATTGGACGCCATACTGGCGAACCAGATCCGCCGATAGAACTCGTTTGCAAGGGGAGATAGCGGAGATCGGCTGTCGGGCACAGAGCTTACTCGTCGATTGGCTTGTCCAGGAATGGAATTGGCGGAGCACGCCAGCCAGCGGCTCACCTTGCAACGGTCAAGCCCTCAAAGGCAAGTTTGTTTTAGGCCCGAAGCGAAAAGCTTGCATTTGGGGGCAAGGCAGCGTATACGGCATTCAAATTCTTGATCGACCGATGGAGAGTGGGACCGCAAGGACCCGCTCTTTTTTATTGGCGATCGCATCCAATCGGGAGTATGACGATTGTCCGATAACATGCCGCAGCCTGAACCGGGCGAAGCACGGATTATCATTGAGACGGGCCTAGACCGTCGTATCGCAGAGATCATCGAGCCTGTGCTCGTGGCGATGGATTTCAAACTTGTCCGCGTGCGGATGATGAACCAGAACGGGCTCACGCTGCAGGTCATGGCCGAACGCAACGACGGGACAATGACCGTCGAGGATTGCGAAGCCGTATCCATGGCGATCTCGCCGGTGCTTGACGTCGAGGATCCGGTCGACAGGGAATATCATCTGGAAGTCTCGTCCCCCGGGATCGACCGGCCAATGGTGCGCAAGTCCGACTTTGCCCGCTGGCAGGGCAATCTGGTAAAGTGCGAGACTTCGATTCTCGTCGATAACCGCAAGCGCTTCCGTGGCAAGATCGTTGCCGTGGATGCCGATGGCTTTACGCTTGAGCGCGATCAGCTGGCCTATGGCGAAGAGCCTCGGCTGGTCATCCCGTTCAGCACCTTGGCGGAAGCCAAGCTCATCTTGACGGATGAACTGGTCCGTGACGCGCTTCGTGCAGACAAGTTGGCTAAGGCGCAAGCCGCCAACCAGAATGACGAAGACGACAGCGAAGACGCATAACGTTTGACAGATAGCCTTGCGGCAGACGCCCAGGCATGAAGACGGAGACCTAAGACAATGGCAGTCAGTGCTAACCGGCTCGAGCTCTTGCAGATCGCAGATGCCGTTGCCCGCGAAAAGGTGATCGACCGCGAAATCGTGCTCGCCGCCATGGCCGACGCGATCCAGAAGGCTGCCCGTTCGCGTTACGGCACCGAGACCAATATCCGCGCCGACATCAATTCCAAGACCGGCGAAATTCGCCTGCAGCGTCTGCTGGAAGTCGTCGAGAAGGTCGAGGACTACGCCACGCAGATCGCTTTGGAACTGGCGCGCGACCGCAATGTCGATGCCAAGCTTGGCGACTATATCGCCGATCCGCTGCCGCCGATGGATTTCGGCCGTATCGCTGCCCAATCGGCCAAGCAGGTCATCGTGCAGAAGGTGCGCGAAGCCGAGCGTGACCGCCAGTATGACGAATTCAAGGACCGCATGGGCGAGATCGTCAACGGCACCGTGAAGCGCGTCGAATACGGCAATGTCATCGTCGATCTTGGCCGTGGCGAAGGCATCATCCGTCGTGACGAAATGATCCCACGCGAAGCGTTCCGCTACGGCGACCGCGTGCGCGCCTATGTCTACGACGTGCGCCGCGAACAGCGCGGCCCGCAGATCTTCCTGTCGCGTACCCATCCGCAGTTCATGGTGAAGCTGTTCACCATGGAAGTGCCGGAAATCTACGACGGCATCATTCAGATCAAGTCGGTTGCCCGTGACCCGGGTTCGCGCGCCAAGATCGCCGTCATCTCGAACGATAGCTCGATCGATCCGGTCGGCGCTTGCGTCGGTATGCGCGGTTCCCGCGTCCAGGCCGTCGTCGGCGAACTGCAGGGTGAAAAGATCGACATCATTCCGTGGAGCCAGGATCCCGCTTCCTTCATCGTCAACGCCCTGCAGCCGGCTGAAGTCGCTAAGGTCGTTCTCGACGAAGACGCAGAACGCATCGAAGTCGTGGTTCCGGACGAGCAGCTGTCGCTGGCCATCGGTCGCCGCGGCCAGAACGTGCGCCTGGCCTCGCAGCTGACCGGCTGGGACATCGACATCATGACGGAAGCGGAAGAATCCGAGCGCCGTCAGAAGGAATTCAACGAACGCACCAACCTGTTCATGGACGCCCTCGACGTCGACGAAATGGTCGGTCAGGTTCTGGCCTCGGAAGGCTTCGCCGCCGTCGAGGAACTGGCTTATGTCGAGCTGGACGAAATTGCCTCGATCGATGGTTTCGACGACGATACGGCTGAAGAAATCCAGACCCGCGCTCGTGAATATATCGAGAAGATCGAAGCAGAGAGAGATGCCAAGCGTAAGGAACTCGGCGTTGCCGACGAACTGCGCGAGATCAACGGCATGACCTCGCAGATGATGGTCGCGCTTGGCGAAGACGGCATCAAGACGATCGAAGACTTCGCAGGCTGCGCCGCCGACGACCTGGTGGGCTGGAGCGAACGCAAGAACGGCGAAACAAAGAAGTTCGAGGGCCTGTTCTCGAAGTTCGAGATTTCCCGTGCAGAAGCTGAAAACATGATCGTCCAGGCGCGGCTTTCCGCCGGATGGATCACAGAAGACGATTTGGCTGTTGAAGCCGAAGCTGATGTGGAAGGCGAGGCGGAAGCCGAGCAGGAAGCGTGATGACCGCCCAGTCTCCGGACACGGTGCAGGACGAAGATGACTTCGACCTCAGCGACGTGAATGGACGCATGTGCATCGTCACCCGCGAGAGCGGTTCCCCGGAGACGTTGCTTCGCTTCGTCGCCGGGCCAGACGGCTCGATCGTTCCCGACCTGAAGCGCACGCTTCCCGGTCGGGGCTGCTGGGTAACACCGAGCCGTGAGGCTGTCGAAAAGGCTGTGGCGAAGAAACTCTTCGCCAGGGCACTCAAGAAAGACGTCAAGGCGGATCCCGACCTTGGTGCCATGGTTGACAGGCTTCTTGCCAGTCAACTGACGGGAATGATGAACCTGGCCCGCAAGGCGGGGCAGTTCATCATCGGATCCGCCAAGGTCGAACTCGCTGTTCGCAGCGGGGAAGCGCTTGCGGTGTTCCATTCAACGGACGCCGCTGCGGACGGAATTCGAAAGATCGACCAGGCCCGAAAGGCCCGGCATCTCGGAATGGAAACTGACGCGGAGATCCCTTCGTTCCAGCTTCTGTCCGGGAATGAAATGGACGAACTGATGGGCCAGAATGCGTTTATCCATGCCGCAGCGCTTGCAGGGCAGGCGGGTGAAGGTGTAGTGAAGCGCGCAACTCTGCTCGAAACCTATCGAGGCCAAGCGCCTCGCAGGTTGAGCACTGGCCCGAGACCACAATGACGCGGTCATCGGCCAAGGCCGACCTCCGTGGTTTAGGACAGTATGTGAACGGCGTGGTCTGATGCTCGGCATCCGGCCTCGCTCGAAGGAACGGGAACGGAATGACCGACAACAAAGACGACAAGACCATCGGCGTGAAGAAGACACTCACCCTGAAACCATCGGGGATGAGCCAGGGCACCGTACGCCAGGACATGGGGCGCGGCCGCACGAAGTCGGTCGTCGTCGAAACCGTGAAGCGGCGCCCGACGCGCCCGCAAGACGAAAAGCCACCGATCACGCCCGTCCGGGCGCCTGAGCCCGTCGCACCGGTGGCTGTCGTACAGCCGCCGCGCCCAGTGGCAGCTGCGCCTGCGCCGACACCTGCTCCACGTGTCCAGCAGCCGGCTCCGCAGCAGCAGCGCCCGGCTCAACAACAGAACAACAACCGCCAGCCCGAGCGCCCGCAGCAGAACCGCCAGCCGGAACGTCCGCGCGGCGCGGTATTGCATGACCTGTCAGCCGGCGAGATGGAAGCACGCCGTCGCGCGCTGGTAGAAGCGCAGGCACGTGATATCGAGGACGCCAAGCGTCGCGCCGAAGATGAAGCGCGCCGTCAGCGGGAAGCCGAGGCAGCAGCGATCGTCGCAGCAGAA